>ENA-OZHT01000092-OZHT01000092.1-human-gut-metagenome-genome-assembly--contig:-NODE-92-length-12611-cov-4.743151_pt1 | contig 12611 bp, 10 predicted proteins | sample MGYA00244051_ERZ653696 | MGnify/ENA primary metagenome ERZ653696 (study PRJEB26926, sample SAMN06165338) | human gut metagenome | biome: ENVO:00009003; feature: ENVO:2100002; material: ENVO:00002003... | reverse complement strand
GATTAGCGAGTGTCTCGTGGGCTCGGAGATGTGTATAAGAGACAGGGCAAGAAGCTCACCGCGCGGACGGATGACACCACCTTCATGCCCGTCCGGGAGCATGTCTATTACTTCCTGGACGACGATGCCTACAACCTGCGCTACTGCGAGGAAATGCTCTGCGTGGACGTGGGACACATGGGTCTGACCAACATCGATTTCGTGTCGGGAATGCCCCATCTGCAATTCCTGATCCTCGCCCACAACGGGCAGCTGCAGGACATTTCCCCCATCAGCAGCTGCAAGGAGCTGATTTTCCTTGAGCTGGACTGGAGCGCCGTGAAGGACTTTTCTCCGCTGGTGGGCTGCACCTCTCTGGAAGACCTGAACATCGGCCTGACCTATCCCAGCGTGGATCCTCTGATGCAGATGACATGGCTGAAAAACCTGTGGATGGTGGAGCGGGGCGGCGGATACCAGCTGTCTCAGGCGCTGCCGGACACCAAGATCGTGGCCACGGCCAACGCCACCGTAGGCGCGGGCTGGCGGAATCTCCCTAACTACTACAAAATGCGGGATATGCTGGGCATGGAGTACATGAAGGGCTAGTAGCCGATTTCTGGAAAAAGTTGCAGATACAAACATATTATGGAAATATTTGACGATTTTGGATATAATTATGTGGGAAAATACGCAAAAGTCCCGGCTGAGGACGCCTTGCGCGCGAACCCCTTAATTAAATCTTAATGGATTCTTTAGAATATCCTTACAAACCCCGCCGCCCCGGAATCTTGACAGGGGGGCGGGGCTGAACTATAATGGCAAAAGGAGGTATTGAGCATGAAAAAAGCGCTTTATGTTATTGTGATCATGATTCTGATCATCGCTTTCTGCGTCAGCGCGTTTCTGGTTGCCAGATACGTACTGGAAGGCAAGAAGCAGGCAGATCGTTACGAAGACCTTGCGAACATCAAAAATCAGGCGCAGACCAGCGCCCCCACACAGGCGACGAAGCCCTCGACTGCGACAGAACCCTCGAAGCCCGGATTTGAGGTCATCAGCGACCCCACCGTGGAGGGCGGCATCCTTCTGGATTATGCTGAGCTGCACGACATGAACCCGGATCTCGCCGGCTGGATCAAGATCGAAGGCACCAAGGTGGATTACCCCGTGATGCAGACGTCCACAAACAACAAGGACTACTACCTGAAGCGGGACTTCGACAAGCAGGACAGCGTCCGGGGCTGCATCTACGCCCGTGAGGAGTGCGACCTGGACAAGCCCAGCGACAACATCACCATCTACGGCCACAACATGGCCGACGGCAGCATGTTCCACAGCCTGATGTCCTACACCGAGAAGAGCGCGTGGGACTACAACAGCCTGATTTTCTTCGACACCCTGAAGGAACGTCACATCTACAAGATCTTCGCGGTGTTCAAGACCAGCGCCAACGCGGGCAAGGGCTTCTCTTACCACCAGTTCGTGGACGCCCAGAACGAGACGGAGTTCAACGACTTTGTCACCAACTGCAAGAATCTGTCCTTCTACGACACCGGCATTACGCCCAAATACGGCGACAAGATCATCTGCCTGTCCACCTGTGAGTACACCCTGAACAACGGCCGTCTGGTCGTGGCTGCGGTGCGCATCAGCTGATAATAATCCTCAGACGTTCCGCGTCTGAGGATTTTTTGCCGCGGGGCTTTTCTTCCGGAAAGTTTATGCTATAATGATACGAGAGATATCCAGACCGTTTCTATCCGCAAAATCGAAAGAAAAAGAGGGGGCTTTTGCCATGCAGAGTTTATGCAATCGATGGGAGTTTGTTTCCGACTGGTATGACGGATTTGCCGTCGGAGAAGGGGAGGGAGAGTGCGTCCGCCTGCCCCATACCGTGAAGGAAATCCCGCAGCACTACGCCGACAGCCAGTCCTATCAGATGGTCTGCGGCTACCGGAAAAAGCTGACGCTGGATCCCACGCTGGCGGGGAAGCGCCTGTTCGTGCAGTTCGACGGCGCGGCGCATATTGCCACAGTGTACTTAAACGGTAAGGAGCTGGCAACCCACCGGTGCGGCTATACCGCCTTCCGGGTGGACATCACCGACGCGGCGGTTCTGGGCGGAGAAAACTGGCTGGCGGTGAAGCTGGACACCACGGAGAACGGCGCGGTGCCGCCCTTTGGATTTGTCATCGACTATCTGACCTACGGCGGGCTTTACCGGGAGGTCTGGCTGGACGTCCGGGAAAAGAGCTATATTGAAGATCTGTACATAACGACCCCGGACCTGACCACCCTGAAAATCAAGCCCACTTTGCAGAATGCCGAAGGGTGCATTCTTCTGGTGGAGCTGCAGAAGGGCGAGCGGGTGCTGGTGAAGAAGGCATTCACCGCCGGGGGTGTCATTACCATCAGCTGTCCCGGCGTCAAGAGCTGGGACACGGAGCATCCCATTCTCTACACCTGCCGGGTGTCCCTGCTGAAAATCGGCCGGGTGATGGATACGCGGGAGGTCAAGGTGGGCTTCCGTACCGCCGAATTCAAGGCGGACGGCTTCTACCTGAACGGGAAGAAAACTTTCCTGCGGGGATTGAACCGGCACCAGTGCTGGCCGTATGTGGGCTACGCCGTTCCGGAGCGGCTCCAGCGGGAGGACGCGCGGATTCTGAAGCAGGAGCTTGCCTGCGTGGCGGTACGCACTTCCCACTATCCCCAGAGCCAGTATTTTATCGACGAATGCGACCGACTGGGACTGCTGGTGTTCACGGAAATTCCCGGCTGGCAGCACATAGGCGGAGAAAACTGGAAAGATCAGGCGGTGGAAAACACCCGGGAGATGGTGCTGCAATACCGCAACCATCCCAGCATCGTCCTCTGGGGCGTGCGCATCAACGAAAGTCAGGACGATGACGAGCTGTACCGCCGCACCAATGCCGCCGCCCATGAGCTTGACCCCAGCCGGGCGACCTCCGGCGTGCGGTTCCTGGAAAAGAGCCACCTGCTGGAGGACGTCTACGCCTACAACGACTTCTCCCACACCGGAGACAATCCCGGCTGCAAGCCCAGGCGTACCGTTATGCAAAGCCGGAAAAAGGCGCTGCTGATCTCCGAGCATACCGGTCACATGTACCCTACCAAGTCCTATGACACCTGGAGCCACCGGCAGGCGCAGGCGCTGCGCCACGCGAAGGTGCAGAGCGACGCCGCGGCTGACGGCGGCCATGTGGGCTGCTTCGGCTGGTGCATGTTCGACTACCCCACTCACAAGGATTTCGGCTCCGGCGACCGGGTATGCTACCATGGCGTCATGGACGCCTTCCGCAATCCCAAGCCCGCGGCGGCGCTGTACGCCAGTCAGGGAGAGGGGACGACGGTGCTGACGGCCTGTACGCCCATGGACATCGGCGACTATCCCGGCGGACAGATCGGGGATTCGGCGGTGCTGACCAATGCCGACTCCGTCCGGCTGTACAAGAACGGGAATTATGTCACGACCCTCCGCACCGGGGACTACCCCGGACTGCCCCATCCGCCTATGATTCTGGACGACATCATCGGCGAGCTTCTGGAGACGCAGGAGGGCTTTGACGAAAAGAAGGCCGACCTTCTGCGTGCCTGCCTGCTGGCAGTGCGCAAGCACGGCCTTGCCCATCTGCCCCCGGCGGATCTCGCCCGGATGGGTGTCGCCATGACAAAATACGGCCTGACCTTTGCCGATGCGCAGAAGCTCTACGGAAAATACGTGGGCAACTGGGGAGGGGAGTCCACCGTGTGGCGGCTGGACGCATTGAAGGGCGGGAAAGTGGTTTCCTCCGTGACCCTGTGCCCCAGCACGAAGCTGCATCTGGAGGTCACGCCCAGCCACACGGAGCTGACGGAAGGGGACACCTACGATATGGCGGCGGTGCGTGTCCGGATTCTGGACGAGTACGGCAATCCGGCACCCTACGCCCAGCTCCCGGTGACGTTCCGGCTGGAAGGCGCGGCGGAGCTGGTGGGACCGGAGACGGCAGCAGCCGAAGGCGGCATGACGGGTACTTACGTCAGAACTACCGGACAGACCGGCACGGCGGTGCTGACGGTGACTACCTCCCAGACGGAGGCGGTGCGCATTGCGTTTATGGTCGGCCGGAAGCCGGAGCGGTGAACGTCCTCAAGGCGGCTGTAAAATTCTGATAAAAATCTCAGGAATGTGGCCGACAGATATTGACATTTCCGCCGGGAAGTGGTATTCTTATTTCGGTACTTAAGTACCGAATAGAATGTGTGCAGTGAGCCATTACAACGGCAGCTGCATAAATCCTGTATGGGCCGATCCACAGAAAACGGTAGGCACCAACAAACTACAAGGAGTGTATTAACAATGGGATTCAAATCTGACATCGAAATCGCACAGGAGACCCCGATGCTGCACATTCGCGAGATCGCAAAGACCGCGGGCGTGGACGAGAAGTATCTGGAACAGTACGGCAACTACAAGGCCAAGGTTGACTACAACATCCTGAAGGACATGGCGGACAAGCCCAACGGCAAGCTGGTTCTGGTCACCGCTATCAACCCCACCCCCGCCGGTGAGGGCAAGACCACCACGACCGTCGGCCTGGCTGACGCCATGCGTCGTATCGGCAAGAACGTCATGGTTGCTCTGCGTGAGCCTTCCCTCGGCCCCGTGTTCGGCGTCAAGGGCGGCGCTGCCGGCGGCGGCTACGCACAGGTCGTCCCCATGGAGGACATCAACCTGCACTTCACCGGTGACTTCCACGCCATCGGCGCTGCCAACAACCTGCTGGCTGCGATGCTCGATAACCATATCTATCAGGGCAATGCTCTGGGCATCGACCCCCGTCAGATCACCTGGCGCCGCTGCGTCGATATGAACGACCGTCAGCTGCGGTTCGTCGTTGACGTCCTGGGCGGCAAGGTCAACGGTACCCCCCGTGAGGACGGCTACGACATCACCGTGGCTTCCGAGATCATGGCGGTTCTGTGCCTGGCCTCCGACATCAACGACCTGAAGGCCAGATTGGCTCGTCTGGTGGTCGGCTATACTTACGCCGGCAAGCCCGTCACCGCCGGTGACCTGCACGCACAGGGCGCTATGGCCGCTCTGCTGAAGGACGCTCTGAAGCCCAACCTGGTTCAGACGCTGGAGCATACCCCCGCGTTCGTCCACGGCGGCCCCTTCGCCAACATCGCCCACGGCTGCAACTCCGTGACCGCTACCAAGATCGCTCTGAAGCTGGGCGATTACGCCATCACCGAGGCCGGCTTCGGCGCCGATCTGGGCGCTGAGAAGTTCCTGGACATCAAGTGCCGTATGGCGGGTCTGAAGCCCTCCTGCGTGGTTCTGGTCGCCACTGCCCGCGCCCTCAAGTACAACGGCGGCGTGCCCAAGGCCGAGACCGGCAAGGAGAATCTGGAGGCTCTGGAAAAGGGTCTGCCCAACCTGCTGCAGCACGTTTCCAACATCACCACCGTCTACAAGCTGCCCTGCGTGGTCGCCATCAACCGCTTCCCCACCGACACCGAGGCCGAGCTGAAGCTCATCGAGACCAAGTGCAAGGAGCTGGGCGTCAACGTTGCTCTGTCCGAGGTTTGGGGCAAGGGCGGCGAAGGCGGCGTAGAGCTGGCCAAGGAAGTCATCCGTCTGTGCGAGCAGCCCAATGATTTCACCTTCTCCTACGAGCTGAACTGCTCCATCAAGGAGAAGATCGAGGCCATTGCCAAGAAGATCTACCACGCCGACGGCGTGAACTTCACCGCCAATGCCGAGAAGCAGATCAAGACCCTGACCGAGCTGGGCTACGATCATATGCCCATCTGCATGGCCAAGACCCAGTATTCCTTCACCGACGATCAGACCAAGCTGGGCGCACCCAGAGATTTCACCATCACCGTGCGCAACGTGAAGGTTTCCGCCGGCGCCGGCTTCCTGGTCGCTCTGACCGGCGAGATCATGACCATGCCCGGCCTGCCCAAGGTACCTGCCGCTGAGCGTATCGATGTGGACGAGACCGGCAAGATCTCCGGCCTGTTCTGATTCATAGTACCGTAAAAAGCGCAGGCGGCCCCCCCGCCTGTGCTTTTACGGTTTTGGACTTGTTTCATTGGGAGACTTTATGGCGGGTATTCACTATTTGTCGTTCATCCCCGCGGAGAACCCGGCCCACCGGAGTCAGGGTGTGAATCTGCTGCTGATGGTGGACAATCAGGGGGAGGACGCCGCCGTTACGGTGCGTTTTTACGGCTCCGACGGCTCCGTCTGGCGGGAAATTTTCGCCGAGGAGCGGAGCTTTCTGGGACATAGCCATATCCACGCCTATTTTCATCTTCCACCTGCCTGCTTTGCACCGGAAAACTGGGGCGGAGAGACGCTGGAGGAACTGGCGGTATGGGTGGGAGAAGCGCCCCCCGCGCCAACGGAGCAGGGACAGCTCCTGTTTCTGGAACCATGATTATTTTGGAATCCCTGAATCAATCGTCTTCGGCTGAGCAGCGGGCCTTTTTCCCCAGCTGTGCGTTTTCAAAAGCGGGAAATATAGCGCAGCTGTTGCCGGCATAAGCCGGCTTACGGATGCGGCATACCCCTTGCGGGTACATACAGTATTTCTCCGCTTCTGAAATCTTCATCTGGTGAAAAATCTCTCACTGTCAGCTCTCGCCGATTGGTTCAGAGCTTTCCTATTTGAAAGGAAATTTGACCTATGGACATGACATTGGAATCCTGCCGCAGATTTGTGGAGGTTCTGGCTTCTGACGCCCCGGCTCCCGGCGGCGGCGGCGCGGCTGCTCTGGTGGGCGCCATCGGCACCGCACTGGGCAACATGGTCGGCTCTCTCACCGTCGGCAAGAAGAAATATGCCGACGTGCAGGATGAGATCATCGCTCTGAAAGCAAAGTGCGACGACCTGCAGAAGCAGCTGCTGGATCAGGTGGAGGCCGACGACAAGGGCTTCGTGCCTCTGGCCAAGGCCTACGGCATTCCCAAGGACGACCCTAACCGGGACAAGATTCTGGAGGAAGCCACCATCACCGCCTGCGCGGTGCCCATGCACATCATGGAGCTGTGCTGCGAGGCGCTGGACTGCGTTGCCGTGTTTGCCGCGAAAGGCTCCCGGCTGGCAGTCTCCGACGCCGGATGCGCTGCCGTGTGCTGCAAGGCAGCCCTGCAGGCCGCGTCTCTGAACGTGTTCATCAACACCAAGAGCCTGAAGAACCGGGAAGTGGCGGAGGACATGAACCGCCAAGCCAACGTGATGCTGAACAAGTATTGCAGCGTTGCGGACGAGATCTTCAACGACGTCAAGGCGGGCTTCGGTCAGTAAGCCCCACAACGAACATATTGGAGGAAACATATTATGGCTAAGTTACTGTTGGGCAAGGAAGTTACCGATGCCCTGAACGCGAATCTGCAGACCCGTACCGCCGCGCTGCGGGAAAAGGGCATCATCCCCACTCTGGGCATCGTCCGTGTGGGTGCGGATCCCTCCGACCTGAGCTACGAGAAGGGCGCGACCAAGCGCGCCGAGCTGGTGGGTGTGGATGTCAAGAAGTTTGAACTGCCTGCGGATGCTTCCAAGGAAGACGTTCTCGCGGTCATCGATCAGGTCAACGCCGACGATTCCATCCACGGCGTGCTGATGTTCCGCCCCCTGCCTAAGCACCTGAAGGCTGACCAGAACGAGATCTGCAACCGCCTCGACCCCAAGAAGGACGTGGACTGCATGACCCATCTGTCCAACGCCGGTGTGTTTGAGGGACTGAACGGTCTGGGCTTCGCCCCCTGCACCCCCGCCGCCTGCATGGAGATTCTGGACTACTATGGCATCGACTGCAAGGGCAAGAACGCCGTGGTCATCGGCCGCAGCCTGGTGGTCGGCAAGCCCGCCGCCATGATGCTCATGGGCAAGAACGCCACCGTTACCGTCTGCCATACCAAGACGGTGAACACCGCTGAAATCTGCCGGAACGCGGACATCATTGTTTCCGCCGCCGGTGTGCTGAACAGCCTGACCAAGGACTATGTCCGCCCCGGACAGGTGGTCGTGGACGTGTCCATCAACTGGGACGAGAACAAGATCAACGCCAAGGGCGGCAAGGGCGGCATCGCCGGCGACGCCAAGTTTGACGAGGTCGAGCCGATCGTTGAGGCCATCACGCCCGTTCCCGGCGGCGTCGGCTCCGTGACCACCTCTGTGCTGATGAAGCACGTGGTGGAGGCTGCCGAAAGAGTATAACGCCATATTGGCTTCTGCGTAACTGACGGATTCGCGGGTTTACACCGCATGGGAGCGCAGAGAAAAGCCTGCCGACCGTCTGGGCGATTCAGTTTCCACGCTGGGTCGCCCTTTTTGTCTATGGACATTCAAATTCAATATTGAGAGCAAGGTGCTTTTATGAAAAAATTAAAAAATCTGGAGGAAGGTTCGTTCCTGAAGCTGTTTTTCGCCTTCTTTTCCGCGGCGTTTCTGATCGCGGCTGTGTGTATGCCGGACAGGAATACCATGTTTTCCGGCCTGTGGCAGATTCTCAGCCAGCCGGCAAAAATCTCTACCAACTATTTTGCCGTGGGCGGCTATGCCGCGACGTTCCTGAACATGGGACTGGTGGGACTGTGCTGTCTGGGGCTGTATGCCCTGTGCGGCGCGACGCCCAATAATGTTTCCACCCTGGCCTTTGTGCTGACCCTTGGCTTCTGCTCCTGGGGCATCAACATTCTGAACATCTGGCCGACGGTGCTGGGCGTTGTCATCTACTGCCTGGTGAAGAAGGAAAAGTTTGGCGCAAACGTGAACGCCATGCTGTTCTCTACCGGCATTGCGCCGCTCATCAGCGATCTGCTGGTGCGCTATCCCAATGCCGAGGCGGTGGGCTTCAACCTGCCGGGGCTGGCGGTGACACTGATCGTGGGCTTCTGCATCGGCTTTTTCCTGCCCGCGGGGCTGGCACATTCCCCGAAGGTGCATAAGGGTTTCGACCTGTATTCCGCCGCACTGCCGGTGGGCCTGGCCGCGTTTTTCCTCAATGCCACGCTGTATAAGACGCTGGGCGTTGACCTGCCTGCGGCTCCCTCTGCGGATACCCTGCAGGTGGCGTCCCGGCTGACGGTGAATCTGTTCTGCGGCATCCTGTTCGGACTGTGCATCGTGTTTGCACTGGCCATGGGCTGCAAGCCGAAGCAGTACTGGGCGCTGCTGACCGCCCCGGAGCACGTCGGTTCCGTTTCTTCCCAGATGGGTACGGAAGTGTTCCTGATGAACGTGGGCGTGTTCGGCCTGTTCATTCTGGCTTACTACAACCTCATCGGCGCTTCCTTCAACGGCGTGACGATGGGCATCATTTTCTGTATGCTGGCCACCTGCAATTCCGGCTCCCATCCCGGCAACGTCTGGCCGATCATGCTGGGATACGTGCTGGCGTCCTTTCTGGCGGGGGGGCTGTCCAGAGTGGCGGGGGGCAATTTCACCTTCGTGATCAACGCCCAGGCCATCGCTGTGGGACTGTGCTTCGCCAACGGCCTGAGTCCCATTACCAGCAAGTACGGCTGGTTCTGGGGCATGGTTGCGGCCGTGATGCACTATTTCCTGGTTACCTCCGTCCCCAATCTCCACGGCGGGTTCTGCCTGTATAACGGCGGCTTTACGGCGGCGGTGATCTGCATCCTTCTGGTGCCGGAGCTGGAGTGCTTCTGCAAAACCAAGGCCGAGCGCAAGGCGCTGAAGGCCGCAAAATAGTGAAAATGTGTTGGGACAGGAATGAATTTTCCTGCCCCAACACGAAAAAGAAAGGAAAGCGCGTAAAAACGCTTCTTTTTTTCATTTCCGGCGTGATATAGCATCACGGGAAGAGCGGGGGAACGCCATGAAAAAAACGAGAACGTCCCTTAGGACGGGCTTCCTGATGACCATACTGATCTGCTGGCTGGTGCCCATTTTTATTGTGGTGGCGCTGGCAGGTGTGCTGCTGAATGAGAACTACCGGCAGTCCGTGCAGCAGGAGATCGACAGCAGCGCTGCGAATGCTCTGCGGCTGGTGCAGATGCGCTTCGAGGACGCCATCGACGATTCCAAGGCAGTATCCTACGACGGCACCGTGCGGGACGCTTACCGCACCTGGCTGCAAAACGGCGACAGCGCCGGACTGTACGGCACCGTCACCGACTACTTGAGCCAGAGCTTTACCAGAGGCGAAATTTATCAGGCGGTGTTCATCCACTTCTGGAACGTGGATGCCAGCGCCTATGTCCTCAGCGACGGTACCACCAGCTTTGGCCTTCTGCGTCAGTGCCGCGAATGTGCCCCGCAGATCATGGCGGAAATGGAAGACGCGGACACGGACATCCGCCTGCTGCTGATCGACGGGCAGATGTACATGGCGCGAAACCTTCTGGACAGCACCTTCACCCCATATGCCAGCGTGGTGATGCTGCTGCAGCCGGGAAACCTGTTCCTTCCGCTGGACTCGGTGAACCGGGTGGGGAATCTGCAATACAGTCTGGACGGCTACCGCTTCACCATCGCCGCAGACGGCAGTCTGGTGGAGGCGGCGGAGGAGACCGGGAACGTACATTATCAGGCCAAGACCGAGGGACATATCATCGGCTTCTCTGCGGACAGGGAAGAATACGACATTTTCGGGGAAAATCCGTGGATGCGCTGGGCCATCGGCAGCGTGGTGCTGCTGATATTGCCTCTGTCTCTCGTGACCATTGCCCTGTTTTACCGCCATGTCACCCGTCCCATGGAAGTGCTGGGACAGGCGTATCAGCTGGTGAAAAGCGGCGAGCGAGGCTATGAGATCGGGCAGAAAGCCCCCAACCGGGAATTTGAAAAGCTGTTTGACCAGTTCAACGCCATGTCGGCGGAGCTTCAGCGGCAGTTTGAGCGGGCGTATCTGGAGCAGCAGGCCACCCAGCAGGCGAACATCAAGGCGCTGCAATCCCAGATCAACCCCCATTTCCTGAATAATACGTTGGAAATCATCAACTGGGAAGCCAGAATGGCAGACAACGAACGGGTCAGCGCCATGATCGAGTCCCTGTCCACCATGCTGAAGGCCGCGCTGGATCGGAACGGCCGGACGAAAATCCCCCTTTCCGAGGAACTGGGGTACGTGGACGCGTACCTGTACATCATCCGGGAACGGCTGGGCGAAGGCTTCCGGGTGCATAAGGACATCGATGAATCCATTCTCGCGCTGCCTGTACCCCGGCTGGTTCTGCAGCCGCTGGTGGAAAACGCGGTGGAGCATGACATCACCGCCAACCGGGGCGGCGATCTGTGGGTAAGAGCCTACCGGCAGACGGACAAGGTGGTGCTGGAAGTGGAGCATGACGGCACCCTGACCCAGGAGGACAGGCAGAAGATCCAGTCTCTGCTGGCGCAGTCCGCTCAGGGAGCGGCTGCCGGCGGTCAGGTAGGACTGCGCAACGTCAGCCAGCGGCTGAACCTGATTTACGGCGACGAGGGAACGCTGACGTTGGATCAGACCAGAGCCGGAACGGTCCTCGCCCGGGTCGCCATCCCTGCCGGACAGTAAAAAAGCACAAGCAAAGACAAAAATGACAACGACAGTCAAAAAAAGCCAAGCAAAGGCAAAGAATGGACTTGGACAGAATCACCTGAAAGCGGTATAATTTAGGGGAGCTGTATGGGTAAGTTGCCATGAAAGAGAAAAGGGAGGAAGCCGATCTATGAAAAGAAGACTGGTAGCCGTTTCACTGGTATTGGCCTTGGGATTGAGCGGCTGTGCTTTTTCGTCTGCGTCTCCGGAGCAGACAGCAGCTACCCAGGCAAAGCAGGCAGTCACACTGGAAGTCGTCACCTCCTACGGCGGCGACGACGGCAGCCGCGGCACCTTTGAAGCGGCGGTAGCCGCCTATGAAGCGGCCACCGGGAACAAAGTAAGAGACGGTTCGGCTACCTCCAACGAGGGCTGGAAGGCCAAGGTGCTGGCGGATTTCGAGACCGGCTCCGAGCCGGACGTGCTGTTTTTCTTCACCAACGCCGATGCCGATCCCATCATCAACGCCGGGCGGGTGATCTCCATTGAGGACATCCGGGAGGTTTACCCTGACTACGCTTCCAATATGAAACAGTCCATGCTCGCGGAGGCTGCGGACGGAAAGCATTACGCCGTTCCTGCCGCCGGGTATTGGGAAAATCTTTTTGTCAATAAGTCGGTGCTGGAAGCCTGCGGCGTTTCGGTGCCGGGGGCGGATTACACGTGGGAGCAGTTCCTTTCCGACTGCGAGACCATCAAAGGCAGCGGCTACATCCCCATTGCCTGTTCGCTGGTGGAGGTGCCGCATTATCTGTTTGAGTTTGCCGTTATGAACAACGGGACGGTGGAAAACCATCTGGAGGTTCCCACGCTGGACGAAAACGGCAATCTGCAGGACGACGAGGTGTCCCGGAAATGGGTCGCGGCGCTGAATGATATTAAAGAGCTGTACGATCTGGGTTATTTCCCGCCCAACACCCTGACGGCCACCGACGAGGAGACCGTCTCCCTGTTCGGCAACGGAAAGGCGGCGTTTCTGGTGGACGGCTCCTGGCAGGTGGGACATCTGGGGGAGCTGTACGGCGACAAGATCGAGGACCTGTCTCTTATACACATCTCCGAGCCCA
>ENA-OZHT01000084-OZHT01000084.1-human-gut-metagenome-genome-assembly--contig:-NODE-84-length-13441-cov-15.172494_pt1 | contig 13441 bp, 4 predicted proteins | sample MGYA00244051_ERZ653696 | MGnify/ENA primary metagenome ERZ653696 (study PRJEB26926, sample SAMN06165338) | human gut metagenome | biome: ENVO:00009003; feature: ENVO:2100002; material: ENVO:00002003... | reverse complement strand
TCGTCAGTAACGTTGTTATAGGCGATAAAACTTTTTCATTTCCATGCTCGCTGGAGGATTTGGGTGAGGGTTTTTCTTATCAAAACGAAACAATGATAGTTGATGAAGAATCTGAACTCAGAAGCTGTGTTCTGCTATATGAAGGAGAGTCTTTGGCTACGGTAACAATGCATTGTGCGGTAGATGATAAAGATTATAGTGATAATAAGATAGGTTCAATAGGGTTTACATTTTTGAATGACGATTTACCAAAAGGAATAAGCTTGTCAGTTGGCAGTATTGAAATCAATGACTACAAGGAAAAGGTTATCCAATATTTCGGAGAGCCAATTGAAAAAGTCAATATGAATAATAAAAAGATAGAATATAAATATGAAATATCAGATACGAAACATCTGGAATTTGTAATTAATTCCGAAGGTCTGATAAAAAGAATTAGTTTTACATATTTTTAGGAGGAAAATAAAATGTCAATTAATATTGATACCGGTTTTGAAATTATATTAAAATTAGATAAGGACATGAAAAAAGTAGAAAATACAATAATAAAACTATCTGATGAAAAAACATATACTATAGATGGATTTTGTGAAATATTAAAAAATAATATTGTTTCGTGGGGAGACATTTCTATAAGATTTACGCTGGAAGGTCTTAATAATACAGTAAATTACGGTAAACTATCAAAATTTATTACTGACTCGCCTGATACAGCTGCTTTAAACGAAGCATTAGATAAACTTGCTTCAAGTAATAAGGATTATAGCAAGTGGATTAAAAACTATGATTCGCTTTATAAAGGAGCAAAAGATATAGTTGCTTTAGTTGGAGAAGCTGAAAACATAGCAACATCATTAGAATTAATATCTAATTATAATGATGAACTTTCAAGAAATGAAGCTATCGCATTAATGAGTAGTAATATTTTAAAAATGGGAAGTACCTTAACCGGAAATATTCCCGGTATTCTCGGAGATGTTATCTCAGAACAATTCAGTTTGGCAAGCGAAATTTTATCATCGGGAGCCTCAATTATAAATAAACATATAGATCAAATCAAATCGGTTGAAAAAGAAATCGATGAAATTATAAACGGAAAAACCAGCGATTTCGATTTTGATAGTTTAAATGCGGCAAAAGACGAATTGGATATTTTAGCTAAAGTGGATGATTTGTCCGAGTTTGTTTCATATTCTGAAGATATAAGGGAGTTATATAAGGCTTTTGACGTTGACAAAGCAAATGAAGTCAATAATATTATAATTTCATTGAACAACAAAATAAACGAGCTTCAAAATTATCATGAAGCCTATGAGGAATTAGCCAAAGCGATAAACGACTGCTACGAACCGGAGATACTTGGCTTTATAGGCGATAACGTTGACGAGGATAAACTTGCTGATTATGCGAATGCATTCTTTAAACGGTTTGGAAAATATATTGACGGTACTGAAGAATTTAATGGTTCAGATTTTGAAGATGAGTTAGCTGATTTTAAAAATCATCATGAAAAAGGAGAAAGCGGCGAAATAGAATTTATGGATGCCGAAGCAGTAGCCAAGCAAAATATTGCCGAAGCTGAGAAAAGCGCCAATAATGCCGAAAGGGCAAAGGTCGATCCTCTTATTCTTGATATTAACGGAGACGGATTTAATATTGAAACAAAAAAATACGGCGCTCATTTCGATTTAAACTGCAACGGCTTTGCGGAAAGAATCAACTGGACACGTCAGGATGCGATATTAGCGCTTGATAAAAACGGAAACGGAAAAATTGACGACGGCAGCGAGGTTTTCGGAGATTTTCATCTTCTTGCAGACGGAACAAAGGCTAAAAACGGCTTTGAAGCATTGGCGCAGTATGATACTAACGGCGACGGTGTTATTGATGAAAACGACGAAATATTTAATCAGCTTAAACTATGGGTTGATTCGGACGGCGACGGATTATCGGGCAGCGGAGAATTGAAATCGCTCAAGGATATGCATATAAAGGCTATAAATCTCAATTACGAATATGTAAACCAGCCTACAGATTCCGAGGCATTGATAGGTAACGTTGCGACTTTTGTCTACGAAGATGATACTATCGGAAATATAGGAGAAATGTGGGTTTCCTCAGACCTTTACGACGCTATCGAAACTGTTATTATAGGAGTGTCTGAGGCAGCTGACGGTCTTCCGAACGTGAGAAGCTTCGGTACTGTTAATTCTCTGCATAATGCAATCGCTATGGATGAAACCGGAAAGCTTACGGAGCTTGTGAACAGCTTTATTTCAGAAACTGATAATGATATTAGGATTTCAATAGTAGAAGAAATCCTGCATTTTATTTGTCATACGGAAAATATAGAATCCGGCAGCCGAGGCTCATATATCGACGCAAAGGATTTAGCTGTAATTGAATCTTTTATGGGACAGGATTTTATGGGAGTAAACGGAGGCAATCCTAATTCTGCCGCGTCTCCTATTCTTAAAAGCGTTTACAGTAATTTAGTTGAGATGTATTGCTTTGCTATGATAGGAAGTCAGATAACAGAACATCTTGATTACATAACGGCTCATACGGAGGATGACGGAAGCATTACTCCAAATATGACATTTTTCAATAAGCATATGTATTACTCAATGAAGCTGGGACAGATAAGTGAAAAGACTTTTTCTGATATATGCTCCTATCTCGGCTATTATGGTTCAAACATTCAGAATGATTATCAGTTGTTTATAGAATTCAGGACATATATGGAGGAAACGGCTCCTCAATATCTTGATATAATTGATTCCTCTGTTTTCGGAGCAATAAGAGGAAATGATGGTAATAACGCATTAAACGGCACTAATGTCTCAGACGTAATTTATGGCGGCGGAGGAAACGACCGGATAACCGGAGGAAACGGAAACGATCTGCTGTTCGGCGGAACAGGAAACGATACAATATCCGGCGGCTCAGGAAACGATATGCTCTACGGCGATTCAGGAAACGATACCCTTGACGGCGGAACAGGCAATGATACGCTTAAGGGCGGAGAAGGAAACGATATCTATGTGTTCACAAAGGGATACGGTCACGATACAATAATCGACTCCGACGGTCTGAATACGCTTAGGTTTTCAAACCTTGCCCCAAGCGATATCCTTGTAAACGGAACAGGTGAATATGACGTAACCATCACAATTAAGGGTACAAACGATACCCTCGTTATCAGAGATTTCCGTAAGGGAGAGGAATACAGAAATTATGACCTTGAATTTAACGGCATAAAAATGCACGTTACCGATAAGGGCAGTCCGTTCAGGCATATTTACGGCGGAAACGGCGACGACGTTCTCAAGGCTGTAGTTGAGGATTCTGTTATGCATGCCTTCGGCGGCGATGATACCGTTTACGGAAGCAAAGGCAGCGACGCTATTTATGGAAATGAAGGGAACGACACTATATACGCCGGAAGCGGAAACGACTTTGTATTCGGCGGCTCTGATAATGACGTTATTTACGGTCAAGATGGAAACGATATAATTTACGGCGACGAAGACTTTGATATTCTCGACGGCGGAACAGGAAATGATATTCTTTACGGCGGAACGGGAAATGATACATATGTATTCGGCAGAAATTACGGTACCGATATTATCAGCGACAGCGAAGGGATATCAACTGTTAAGCTTGCCGACGATACAGTCTTGTCTGATCTTGATATACGCTCTGTAGGCAACGATGTTATTATCAGCATTAAGGATACCGGGGACAAGCTGATCATTACCGATTTTGCAGACGCGCCGGAAAATTACGTTCTGCAAATAGGTGAAGAAACGCTTTACATAAAGGATAATATCTCAGACACTGTAAACACATACATTTCAGGTACGGAATATTCAGATTATATGCTTCTTGAAAGCAATAAAGCCAATATCACGGCAGGCGGTAACGGAGATGATTTTATTATAGGAGGAACAGAATCCGATTACATCTTCGGGGATTCAGGAAACGACAGAATCACAGCGAATAATGGTGATGATGTTATATTCGGCGGCAGCGGAAACGATTCGCTGTTCGGAGAAAACGGAAATGACTATATATCCGGCGGCCAAGATGATGATTATATCAACGGCGGCGACGGTGATGACATAATAGACAGCGGAGCAGGAACCGACTTTATCGACGGAGGAAACGGTAATGATACATACATTTTTAAGGTAGGCTATGGAAATGATTCTATTATGGACAGTGAAGGGCTTAATACCATAATGTTTGGCGATGGTTTCACTGCAAACGGCGTTAAAGCCTACCGTTCTAACTGGAATGACCTGTTGATTACATTTGAAGGTTTTGATGATACCCTTACAATTAAGAATTATTGTATCAATAAAGAAGCAAGAAACTTTACTCTTGTGTTTGCAGACGGAACAGTTACAGAAGCGACAGCTCAGGACAGTCCTCTCAGAACAATTTACGGAACTGACGGCAGCGAGTATATGATCTCGATTTATGAGGATGGAATTACTAAAATCGGCAGGGACGGAAACGATCAGCTTGTAGGCAGCAGCGGAAACGACTTCCTCTATGGGGATAATGGTGACGACAGGCTTACGGGAAATGACGGAAACGACGTACTCGACGGCGGCGAAGGCAACGACTTCCTTTATGGCGGATTCGGAAATGATACATATATCTTTAAAAAAGGATATGGTACAGATACGATCGGTGACGGACAGGGTGCAAACACAATTGAAATATACGGATATACTTCAAATCAGATAAAGGCTTATCGCACAAACTGGAATGATATTACTATAACCTTTGAAGGCTCTGATGATAAGCTTGTTATCGAAAGCTTCTTTACTTCAGAAGCAAACAGAAACTTCAGTCTTACGTTCAACGGAGGTTCTAAGGTCCATGCTGCTGCTTCCAACAGCCCATTGAGAACCATATACGGAACTGATTACAGCGATTACATTACAGCTATGGATGACAGAGGCGTGACTCTTATCGGAGAGAATGGAAATGACAGTCTTAACGGTGGCAACGGAGCGGACAAGCTTTACGGCTCAAGCGGCGATGACCGCCTGTACGGAAACGGAGGAAACGACATACTTGACGGCGGCGAAGGCAGCGACTTCCTTTACGGAGGAGCCGGAAACGATACATATATATTTAATGTAGGTTATGGATCGGATACAATAAACGATTCGGAGGGAATCAATACGATTTCATTCGGCAATGGACTTAACTTAGAGGCTATGACTGCATACCGTACAAACTGGAATGATCTTACTATAACATTTGACGGAACAGATGACAGGCTTGTTATTCAGGGATACTTCAGTTCCGAAAACAATCGCAATTTCAATGTTACTTTTGCAGACGGAACAAGATATGCGTTTGACGATACCGAAAACCCCATAAAACAGGTACACGCTACTGAATATGACGACTGGATGTCTGCGTGGAGCGATAACGGGATTAACTTGCATGGCGATGGAGGAAACGATACGATAAACGGCGGCGCCGGAAATGACGCACTTTACGGCGGAACAGGAAACGATTATCTGTACGGAAATGACGGAGATGACATCCTTGACGGCGGAGAGGGCAATGATTATCTGAATGGCGGCAACGGAAACGATACATATGTATTCGGCAGAAATTATGGTACGGATATAATTGAGGATTATGACGGAAATAACAAGGTCGTATTAAGCGGCATTAATCCTGACGAGGTCACATTTGCTAAAATAAATCAATCCGAGCTGACTGTATCAATAAACGGCAGCGAGGATAGGCTGACTATAAGGAACTTTAATTCCGAAAGCTTTACCTTTGAATTTAAAGGCGGCGTGTCCGGAACTGTAAATGCAGAAACTGCTGAGTTTACGGAGATAATTCCGGAGGAAGATGTCATACAGTCAAACGCCGAGCTTCTTTCCGATATATATTCTGACGAAAGTATGTCTTCTGATTTACTCACAGAAACAAGCGGCGCCGTTCTGATTGATTCATCAAGCGCAGTTTATGCGTCAAAGGAAACAGAGAAAACCGCAGATCAGACGGATATACAGGTAATGATACTGACTGAAAATATGTCTGCGTTCGGTACGGAGAACAATGTTTCTGACAGCATGAGCATTAGCGAACCAATGCAGGATATATCGGCGGTTAATCAGCTTCTGATAAACAGTCAGGCTCAGTAAATTCCTAATTATACGCAAAAACCCTTCATTTTTCATACCATTTTGTATTTAATTATTGCTAAACATGTAAACCTGTGCTATTATATATCAAGTGGTAATTTTATACAATTGGTTTTGGAAAAATACATAAAGGGAGGTCCTTATGAAAATATTAAAAAGAATCTATATATTACTGCTGTCAGCAGTATTGATATGCGGAGGGAGCGGATGTGAATTGAATAACAGTGAAATTGTAAAAGAAGAGCAAGCAGCCCACGATGAATGGCTGAGGTGGAGGAAAGAATTTCTTGCAGAACAGGAATTGCCAACGGAATATTCGGAGCTAAGTTCAAGACAGCAGACTGCTGTAAAAAGAATTTACGAAATGCTTATGTATCTTGAAGATAAGTATGGAATTACTTTTCAATATACAGGATATGTAGAACCTCAGATACTGGAAATCGAGCATTTAACGGCTATACCTGAGGGTGGAAATGAAAAAACAGATACTGTCACAGTAACCTGTGAGGATGACGGAACATTTACGGATGATTATCCAAATGTAGTCGTGAGACCTTATTATGAACAAATGATAACCGATTATGTAAAAGATTATTTTGGTTCGGATAAGGTAAGAGTGTTTTCTACAGTTACTGAAACAACTATTGATGATTTTAATAACATTTCAGAGGAAAAAATGAAAGGAAATATATATAGTAAAAATATTATTTTTATTAATATAAATTTAGGAACAAAAGAATCAATTAAAAAGTTTGCAGAAAATTATTGTTTATGGTTGAAAGAAAATGATATTAGTTGTGATAGCCAAATCATGCTGTTATATAATCCAAACATATCATTGATTAATAGAGAGAATTACTCAGATTATTTCGGGAAAGAGCATATTGAACTACGATTAATTTGTTATGTAGAAAAAAATGGTGAAATACAAATAAGCGAACGAGAAGTAAGGTAAGGGGAGTTAAAAAATGAATATAACGGACGAAGAATTATTAATGATTGAGCATTTAACTTATTTAAATGAAAGTGTTGCAAAAGCTGCTGGTATAGCTAAATTTGAGGTTGTTAATAAAGATTATATAAATTCAACAGTATATGAAATACTTGCAAAGTTTGACTCAACCGCAATAGCAAATCTTGAAGCCCGGGGCGATAAAATTTTGTCGGCGGATGTCAGCGGTTATGAGTGGGCGCAAATAATAAAATATTTACAAAATAATACAAGGCTGAATAGGTTGATGCTGACAGAAACAATGGAAACATCAAAAGGAGTTCCATTGGCGCTTTGCTTTACAGACGGTACGCCTGATACAAGAGAAGCGATAATCGCATTTAAGGGAACAACCGGAGGAGAAGAATGGAGTGATAACGTTGAAGGAGCTATACTTCGCGATACGCCCGACCAGATTGAAGCTCTTGAATTTGTACAAGGCTTACCATATGCCGATATAATATTAACGGGTCATTCAAAAGGCGGGAATAAAGCTAATTATATAACAATATTGTGCGATAAGGTAAAACGCTGTGTTGGCTTTGATCCTCAGGGATTTTCACAGATCTTTTTAAATGATCCGAAATACAGTAGACGAATTGAGGAAAGAGCGAGCCTTATAAAGAATTATTCCTTGTCTACTGATTTTGTACATATATTGCTTTATGAATTGCCCGGAGCAAAGCAGATATTTTGTAAAGGCTTTGGTGTAGATAGTACAGGACAGCATCATAGTCCAAATTCATTCTTTTATACAGATTACTATGGAAATCTTGTTTTGGATGGAATATTTGAATTCCCTATGTTTGTTGAAAGTGTTGAATCTGAATCAGTAGCGCTGCTTCGGGGATATGTTCGCTATTTGCTTGAAACAGGAAGTGAAAAAGAAGTAAAAGAAATGGTTGAATATATATCCGGAATAATGTATAGGAAAGATAAAGGCAGTTCAGAAATGATTGACTTTGCTTTTAGCGATTACGATAGATTGTCAACGATTGTCGGCGGCTTATTAAGCTATGTTGATAAAAACGATATAAGCGACAGGGATATTGAAAATCTTGTGATTACACTATTTGGCAGTGATTTTGTTGGAAAAATTGTAAGTCTTGCTGTTAATCAAGGAATAGACGATGATGACAGCGATCCTATTTTTACAAACTTAGCTTGGTTTTTAGCGGATAAATTCTTATCATTAAAAGACATAGATTTAAGAAATATAATAAACCATTCTGATTTTAATAGATTATGGGGCTTAATTAATGTGAAATTCAAGGATTTCAATAAACGTAATGACATAGAGCCTCCTAAGATAATACAAATTTTGAATGATGTAGAAATGTATATATACAAAGAATTATTATCCGGAGAATATGATTATATTGACGGAACTTCCGGTAATGATCATTTGCGAAGCGGTTCTGGAAATGCTATGATTTTTGGCTTTTCAGGTGATGATACTTTAGAAGGTTCTTATGGTGATGATATAATTTTAGGCGGCTTAGATAATGACCGTTTGTATGGTGGGAGCGGCAGCGATTTAATTTATGATATGTATGGAAATAATCTGATGTGGGGAGAGGATGGAAATGATATAATATACGCTGGTGATGGAATAGATCATTTATATGGTGGTATAGGAGATGATTATCTTTTCGGCGGCGATGGAGACGATATACTTAATGGAGAAGAAGATAACGACAAACTCTATGGAGAAGAAGGAAATGATGAGCTTCATGGAGGAGGAGGAGATGATGATTTATTCGGCGGCGATGGCGATGACATTCTTTTCGGCGATGACGGCAATGATTATTTAGAAGGCGGCAACGGTAATAATATCATGTATGGAGGCATAGGAAATGATACCTTTGTAGGCGGAGAAGATATTGATAAGATGTATGGCGGTTTAAATAACGATACATTCTACGGAGGAAACGGTCCTAACTATATGTACGGCGGTGAAGGCGATGATAACTTCACAGGCGGCGAAGGCTACGACTACATAGAGGGCGGTAACGGCAGCGACACTATGAACGGCGGAAATGGATTCAATGTAATGTACGGTCAGGAGGGCAATGATTTCATCTACGGCGGAAATGACAATGATCACATTGACGGCGGCGTAGGCGACGATCAGCTTTACGGCGGTAACGGCAATAATACAATTATCGGCGGAGAAGGCAATGATGTCATATATGACGGAAACGACGGAAGCCATATCTACGGCGGTACAGGCAATGACAGTATTTACGCAGGCGGCGGAAATGATGTAATTGATCCCGGAGAGGGCGACGATTACATTCAGGACGACCACGGCGACGATACGATTATTTTCAAGGCGGGCTACGGTACAGATACTATTTCCGACGCTGCGGGAAATAATACAATAAAGCTTTCAGGACTTTCAATTTCAGACGCAGTTATGTCAAGAATAAACGGAAGCGATTTAAAGATAGGCTTTGGCTCTGATAATATCATTATAAAGCAGTATTTTGACGGAGCAGGCTTCCAGAACTTCAATATCAACGGCACGATGATAAACGATTTGATTACAACACTGCATGGTTCTGAAAGTAACGACTGGATGTCCGCTTGGAGCGATAATGGCGTTACAATAAACGGCGAAGGCGGTAATGATACTATTAACGGCGGAAACGGCGATGACATCCTCGACGGCGGCAGTGGAAACGACTGGCTGTACGGAGGAAACGGAAACGATACATATATCTTCGGCAAAGGCTACGGAAATGACACTATCGAGGACTGGGGCGGAAGCAGTATAGTAAAGCTTAAGGACATCATTTCAAGCGAAGTTACAATAACAAATCTGTGGGATTCCACACTTGAAATGACTGTAAACGGTACGCAGGACAAGCTTACTATCAACGGATATAAATGGAATCAGGGCGGCTATACCTTTGAATTTGCAGACGGAGCAACAGGAACAGTAAATAAGGATACATGGGAGCTTGAGCTTAGTCAGCCTGCAAGCAATGAAATATCTGAGGAAGAAATAATTCAGTCAAACGCCGAGCTTCTTTCCGATATATATTCTGACGAAGGTATGTCTACAGATTTTCTCACAGAAACAAGCGGCGCCGTTCTGATTGATTCATCAAGCGCTGTTTCTGCGACAAAGGAAACAGAGGAAATCTCAGATCAGACGGATATACAGGTAATGATACTAACCGAAAATATGTCCGCTTTCGGTACGGAGAACAACGTTTCTGACTGCATGAGCATTAGCGATCCGATGCAGGATACGTCAGCTTTGAATCAACTGCTTGTCGGTACGCAGGTACAGTAAAACTTATATATTTCCTGATGGATTAAGCTGATTTTTTCTTGCGATTAAGGATATATATTATAATGAATCGAAAGGATAAATAAAGAACAGTTATACATGGAGGTAATATATGAGAAAATTTAAAAGCTTAATAATGTTGGGAGTGATGTTTTTGGGTATGTTCAGTTTTACCGGCTGTTCATTATTTAATAATAATCAGAATCCGGAAAAGTTTTCTTATACTCGGCTTGAGGCTTTGGAGGATACGATAGAACCTCTTGTTTCTGATTATTTTAACGAAAAATATGGCGTTGAAGCTGTTATCACTTATAAAGGGATTGCAGGAGGTGTTTTTTTAGGACCAGACCCCTCGTCGGTACAATATTATCTTGTAACAGTAAATATCGCTGACGGCGGTATTGACAATAAATATTATGTAGATGTACATGGGAGAGAAGTGGAAGGAGTTGATGAGCTATATGTGAAAAGGGAATCTTATTACGGGCAGATGATTAAAGAAAGAATGGAGGAATGGCTTGATGGATATGTGAGCGAGACAAATATACAAGAGTATTATATTTTGTACCATTCCACAATGAGCAACTATTTTCCAAGTGAATACGAAGTAACCGCTACAGCAGATGAAATTATAAAATCCGTGAGCAGCATAGATGATAATAAAGAAAGACCCAGTTTGCCTCTTTATGTACTTATACCCGAAAGCGAATACGAAAAGCATAGCAACATAGAGAATGAATTTGGCGCTATTAGAAATCATCTTGTCGAGCTGAAATCCAAAATAAAAATCAGCGTTTACATTTGCAGCAACGAGGAATATGAAAAGCAAAAGGCTGGAGATGATTCCCGCGTTCAGCCTGTATTTGAATTTGAAATAACGGGGAAAAATTTAGGAGGAACATAAAATGAACTTAAATAATAATCAATTAGTCTTGCTGGATAATATCGCATATTTTACAGAACTTCATGATAAATATATCAACAGTAAAGGAAAGTTTACAATATCTTCAATTGTTGATGGATATAAAAATGGAGATTATTCTACGCCAATTGACATGGTAGCAAGTGATGATTTCGATAAGATTATTTCATATATAGAAAAAAATCCGGCGCTTATGGAATTAGAAGTTATTAATGTATCGGAAACCAACTCTGGAACACACAGCTTCTGTGTTAAGGATTCGGAAAATAATATTACCGTTATATATTCCGGCGATTATGCTTACGGCGATTCATGGGTTGATAATTTCGTTGGAGCAGTGCAAGAAGATAGCAATGAACAGGAAAACGCTTTAAAATTCTTTAATGAATGCTTAACTAAAGCAGAAGTATATGGTGAGATTGGTAACGTTACGGTAAGCGGTCATTCAAAGGGCGGTAATTTGGCTCAATATGTTACTATAGTTTCAGGATTAGCAGATTATTGTCTTTCCTATGATGGTCAGGGTTTTTCAGATGGATTCATGAGTAAGTATGCAGACGAAATTGCTGCAAATGGCAGTAAAATTACTAGCATATCCGCAAATTATGACTTCGTGCATTGTGTACTAAATCCTATTCCTAATGCTCAACATTACTTTGTTGATGTAGATATAATTCCAGATGAATTGTCGGTCCGCACATTAGCATGGTTTCATATGCCAATTTTAATTTTAGACGAAAATGGAAATATCCTGCCTTTTGTAGAGGAAAGCGAATTTTCAAAAATGTTACATGTAATATCAAATTCAATAGTTGATATTGGAGATAATGATTTAGATAACATGAAATCAGATCTTGAAAATATCGGAACTGTTATCAATAAAGTATTTGCAGGTGAAGATACTAACAAAATATTACCGTATATTTTTAACAATGAGATGAAATCATTTGCGGTACGAATGCTTCCGGCAATTACTGCTGACGGAATAATAAGCGGAGGCGTTGCTATATCTGAATTGATATCTGATGAAGGATTAAGATTTGTGTTAGAACATACTTCTGAAGAAGCATTAGCATTCTTTTTCGGTGATGATTTGGCAGAGGCGCATACAGATATGACAGTTGATATTACTGGTGTTTTCACGGCGCTTGGAGAGTATGTAACATTAGGATCATATTATTTATTATTTGGAGATTTACATAATTTATTAACTGGAGATCCAGAAGGAAGCTTTTTTAATGAAAAATTCGATGAAATCGGTGATAACTTATCATACCACTTAGAGAATCTGTTATCAAGCTGGTATGAAGGAATGGAAATGATAGGCGAGTTCTTTGGGAATGCACTTGATTCCTTTGTAGATTGGTGTGGTGATGTTTGGGATGGTGTTACAGGATTCTTCTCAGACTTGTTCTCTTGGAATGATGACGGTGTTATTATGGGTACAAATGATGATGATAATTTAGAAGGAACAGACAATGATAATGTCATTTATGGTAATGATGGAGATGATATTATCGAAGGAAAAGGTGGAAATGATGTAATCTTCGGCGGCAAAGGAAATGATGAAGTATACGGCGGAGATGGAGAAGATGTATTGTATGGTGATAATGATAATGACATCCTTTATGGAGATAGCGGAACAGACAAACTTTTTGGTGGCTTAGGAAACGACGAACTCCATGGCGGAGCAGATAATGATGAGTTATTCGGTGACGATGGAGATGACGTACTCTATGGTGATTCCGGAAACGACAAACTCTTCGGAGGGGAAGATAATGACGAACTTCACGGCGGTGACGACAACGACGAGATATTCGGAGGTGAAGGCAACGATACCCTGTATGGAGACGACGGCGATGATTACCTTGAAAGCGGAAACGGACTTAATCATATGTATGGCGGTGAAGGCGATGATGTATTTGTCGGCGGAGAAGATACCGACTATATGTACGGAGAAAACGGAAATGACTACTTTATCGGCGGAAACGGTCCTAACTATATGTACGGCGGTGAAGGCGATGATAACTTCACAGGCG
>ENA-OZHT01000077-OZHT01000077.1-human-gut-metagenome-genome-assembly--contig:-NODE-77-length-14079-cov-16.429835_pt1 | contig 14079 bp, 10 predicted proteins | sample MGYA00244051_ERZ653696 | MGnify/ENA primary metagenome ERZ653696 (study PRJEB26926, sample SAMN06165338) | human gut metagenome | biome: ENVO:00009003; feature: ENVO:2100002; material: ENVO:00002003... | reverse complement strand
GAGATTAGCGAGTGTCTCGTGGGCTCGGAGATGTGTATAAGAGACAGAGGTAAAGTTTCATCAAGTTTAACTTTATCAGCAGCAGACATAACTCCAGATTCAGTTTTACTAACAATAGGAAATGTTATACCATCATTAAAAGGTTTACTTTCATAAACATTTGTTGTATTATTAAATTCATAATGATGTGAACCAATTATGATATTTCCACCAGATGACCTAGATAATTTAATTTGTGTACTAGGAATATATTTAGGTAAACTATTAACGATATCAGTAGTTTTCTTACCTTTACCACCATCATAAGCAGTACCTGTAACTTCACCTAAAGCTAAAGTTTCAGATATAACTGAATATTTAGTTCCAGACCAACGATAGGTCTTACCACTATAATCAGTACTTTCACTTATATCAACATAAATTTTACCTTTTTCAGGAGTATAATATACAGGAGCATCTTCTATATACTTTTCAGCAAAATGAGTTTCGTCAACATAATATCCTTCAAGAACATCATCGACATAACTAGGTAATTGACTTGCTGGGACTTTACCATCTCCATCAAGACTAGCAATACCATTTGCTACACCACGTTTAGCTTCAATAACTTCATTACAGAATTGAATAATCTTCTCTTTAATAATAGGATAATTATCTATATTATTAAGTATATGTTCAACTGTAGATTCAACCTTATTCTCAATAACAACTTTAAGATTAGGATGATTATCAATATTATCAAAGATATTTTCTATATTACCTTTAATAACATTAAGTAGTTCAGTAAAATTATTAATATGTTCAAATATATAAGTAACTCTAGCTTCTACTTTAGTTTCAATAAGATTCTTAAGAATAGGAAATCTATCAATATTATTAAAAATATAATCAACTCTACTATTTACAGCATTATTAATACAAGTAACAAGAGCAGGATAATTATTAATATTAGCGAATATATTCTTAACACAATTACAAACTAAATCAGAAAGAATACCAATGAGTTCAGGATAATTATTAATATTATTAAATATATAATTAACTCGTTCATTAATATTATTCTGAATAGCTTCCTGTAATTCCGGATATTGACCAATATTCTTAAATATATCAACTACTTTATTAACAGTATTAGTAATAATAAGATTCTTAATTGCAGGATAATTATCAATATTATTAAATATATTACCAATAGTAGTTTCTACATGAGCATTAATAGCATTAGTTATGAATTGATTAAGAGCAGGATAAGAAGAAATATTATTAAAGATAGATTCAGTCCATTGTTTAATATATTGATTAAATATCTCTTTAAGCTCAGGATATTCATTAATATTATTAAATATATCTTTAATAATAATAGGCAAACTTTCAACTGTACTATTCTTAATAATTTCAACTAGTTTAGGATAATTATTAATATTATTAAACACATTAATAACAAAATCATTAATAAAACTAGTAATAATATCAAGAAAGTCTTTATAATCACCTATATTAGTAAATATCTCTTCAAGTGCTTCTGCTAAATCTTTAATAACAGTATCAAAAGACCATCCTTCCCAATTAGCAGGATTAGTCCAAGCAACATCACTAATATCATCACTATTATATCGTTGTGTCCAATTAATATTAGTTGCATCACGATAAGTAATAATATATCCTTTACGACGATAAATTTTATCAAGTTTATTAACAGTATTAGCAAAAGTACCTTCCCAAGTTAAATAAACACTATTACAAGCAGCAAGTATTCTATCAAGTCTAGTACCAGTTAAACCATCAAATACAGCTTGTATAACAGTTAAAGGATATATATTATATCTAGTATCATTTTCTTCACAATACTTATCTAGTATATGAATTGGCATATTGCCCTCTTTAACACATTGAACTTTACTAGGGTCAAAAGATTGGCAATTAGTACCAACAAAAACATTTTCTTCTTCAGCCATAATTACCACGGATTAGAAACACGTTTAATATAATGTAAAGCAATAGTAGGCATAAGTTTATTAATAGCAAGATAATCACCTGTCCATCTATTACCACTTATTTGACTCCAAGTCATTTCACCATTATTACTAATATTAGGTCCAGTCATATACCAATTAGTAGAACGACTAATGCCAAGATTATCAAATCTATTTCTATCAGTACCATAAGGATAACCATTTTTAACATCACCATCTAAATTACCTGATATAAATCTCCAGTTACTAGGTGCTATAACTTGATGGTTATTATCACCGGATTTAGTTTTACCAACAGCAACAGCATGTTGATGAAGAGGTAAATCAGTACCACCAATATAAAACGTATATGCACTTATATTACGACCCGGAGCATCAGGGTCATATGTATCTTTAATATTTTCAAGAACTGTTTTCCAATCAAGATTTCCTTGTTTAGGATTATTATAAATATTAATACCATTAGGTATATAACCCATAACAAAACGTCCTTGTGCAGCAGTATAAACTTCCCAACCATTAGGAGGAGTTGAAGTATCCCAAAGCATAATAGAACCAATAGGAACAACAGCAGCAATCCAAGCTTGAATTTGATTAGCAGCAACTCCACCACCTTGTCCACTTCCACCACCTTGTCCAAATCCTTCTCCAACTAATTTATTTTTAATATCAGTATAGAGAGAATTAAAATCTACATCAAGTCTACTAGGTTTAGTTTCACTGTCTGCAAATTTATTCATAACAAGATATTTACCAGTTCTAGCTTCACCAAGTTGAGTAACAGACATGACATTATGAGTGTCATCTCCACCAGAGCCACCACCTCCTTCAAGACCAGCAATAATATCATTAATTTCTTGCTTAGTATAATAATTATTAAGTATAGAATTAATAATATTACGTACTTCTTCTTCGGTTAATCCACCTCCGCCAGAACCTCCACCGGCAGCATTAATAGTAATAGTACCATCATCATTTTCAACAAAAGTAATATTAGTACCCGGTCTAATCTTATTTTTAAACATTGATACATAATTACTTTCAAAATATTGTTTATACTCATTACTGATATTACTACCACTTTGGTTTATTTTATTAAGAATTTCTTCAATCTTATTATTAATATATTGCTCAAGATTATTAATACTACCTTCTACACTACTATTTAAATCTCCAATCTTATTATAAATATCTTCAAATTTAGCATTATATTCAGTAATAAGATTATTAATTCTAGTGTTAATATCAGTTATATCTTGTTGTAATTCAGATATTTGTTGGTCATGAATTTCAAGATGGTCATTAATCTTTTTAAGTTCTGCAAGAAGCCAAGCATAAAACTTTTCCATCTCTTCTCTTAACTTCTCTAAGAAAGCTTCAAATTCAGCACGAGTAAGATATACAGATAAATCAAAACCCATACTTACCCATTTTTCACCATCCCAAAACCAATAAAAATCATTAGTATAAGTTCCACCCCAACCAACAATTTCAACTTGTTTATTATCTTCACCTAAATCAAGAGGATGATAAAGTATTTGACCAACAGCCCAATTTCCATCAAGAGATATAGATTCTTTATCAAACATATCTTCTTGACGATAATTACTAAGAAGTCTACATTGATTTAATTTAACTGCACCATCATACATTCTACCACCTCTCCAAAGAATAATACTATTATCTGGAAGTTCAATAGTTTGTCCAGCTAAACAATAATCATATTGAAGTATATAAATAGTATTAGGCTCGTTAATCATATCTTGAGTAAGAGTATTAACACCACTAATCATATTCTTACGAAGATATTTACGAGCCTTTCCACTATAATCATTTGTATTATAGTCTTTATCTGCAAATTTAAGAAGATTATCAACAACAGTTAAATCTTCTTCATCAGCTGCATTAGTAATCTGTGAAGCAGTAAACATTTGTTTAACAGATTCACTAAGCATTTCAGGAGTAATCTGACCTTCAAGTATTTGAACAGCATTATCTTCAAAATACTGTTTAAGCACTTGTGCCATATAATTAACTACAACATTACGACGAAGATAATTATCTTGAATATTAATACCAAATTCATCAGCAACTGCACGTTCAGCAATAGCTCTTGGAAACATACCACTAAACGATTCTACAAATTTAGAACCAATTTCAGAATCAGCTTCAAGATGCCATTTCTTTGCATTAGTAACAGGAGTTATTTCATCAAGAATATAACTCTTTTTAGTTTCAATAACATAAACTTCACAACCTACTCCAATCTGTTCCCAAGTAAGAGCATCTCTATCTTCCATTGTAGATACTACAATTCTAGCAGCTTTAAGACCTCTTTGAACAACAGCAATAAGTTCTAGTATTTCTTTCTTGAAAGTTTCATAATCAATAACTAAATCTTCTCGAAGTTTAGCAATAGGCTGCCAATACTCTTCATTAGATAAAGGAATACCAGCAGGAACAGCTTTACGAGATATATAGCTAGCATAGAAACCGTCATGAACTATACATAGTCTTTCATAAGGTCTATCATTCCATTGACCATTACAAGTAAGACTAACTTTACCAAGTTCTTCTTCTATTGTTTTCATACGTTCTCTAGGTTTACTAAATTCATAGTGTAGACCCCCCGTAGAGGATGGACACATTCACATTATTCATTATCATAATCAACATCACTAAGACTATAAGTTTCATTATATTCTTTACCTTCTTCTTTCTTCTCCCAAAGTTTACCAGTTTCAGGGTCAACATAAAATTTAGGAGCATCTCCACAACTAACTATTGCATGAATTTTACCCTCTTCATCAACAGGAAGTGTAATAGAACCACTATACTGAACTTGTTCACTACCTTCATAAATAATATTAAGTTGACCTTTAATATATTTAAGAAGAGTTTCAGCAAGTTTATCTTGACCAAGTTGATATGCTGCCATAGCAGATTGAAACATATTCCAACAAGTAACAATATTTTTATTATTACCTTTACAAGTAGCAGAACAATCATTAAGCATATCAAGTCCATATTGTGCCATAAGAACTAATAGTTTATGATAAACACAAACATATTTGCTAGGAACAGTCATATAAACATATTGAGGATTAATCTCAACTTGTTCAGTTCCATCAGCTTTTACATAGGCACCATTAACATAATTATCATCTATTTGTTCACTCATTCTAGCATCAAGTTATTGTATGAATTAATAATTGATTTTTGTTGCTCATCAGAAAGCAATTCTAAGGCTTCTAGTGCTTGAATTAAAATTTGCCCTTGTGTTAGTTTGCACCAATTTTTTTCGTTCAATGGGAAGCCTAATTCTGCTATTCTCACCTGTTTTTCAGCCATGCTTGCAATGCGTAATTGCATCTCTTTAGATAGCTGTTTTGGATTATTAATATAACCTCTTATCATAATATCATCTTATTTAAATGCCTTATTAATAATATAAGCAGTATAATCATTAACTCTAATATCAATACGTTTATTAAACGCAAGAATACGTTGATTAGAATCAAGATTTTTATTATAGACAATATTTATAATATCACCATAAATATCTTCTTTCCATTCTTCTTTCATATAATGACTAAGATAATCTTCATCACCACGATACATATTAAGTTTAGAATAAGCATCATAATAAACACTATTAACTAAATGTCTAGCGTTATATTCTATTTGGTCACGATTATTATCAATATTATTAGTAATAATAGTTGAAACAACAAACTTTGCACATTCCGAAGCTGCATTAACCATAGTAATAGAAATAACAGCTTTAGATTTTTCTCTATCTTTTTCAATAATATCTCTAGTAACTATGTTAAGAAGTTTGGCAATATCATCTAAAGGATTTCTTTTGTTATTATCAATTATCTTATTAATTATAAGATAAATAACAATAACAATACCGGGAATAAGACCTTGTTCAAAGGCATTTTGAATTAATTCCATTTTTATAGATACAAGAATAGGGACTATCAGTATCAACACTAATGCTAATACCAATAGCCCCTATTCGATTAATATTACCTAATATTTACCTAATCGAGTCGGGTAATAGGTTATGCTTTTTCTTCAGCAGCAATAGCTTTAAGGATAGTTTCAACAGTTGTAATAGTAGCAGCAGCTTCAGTAGGAAACGCTATTTGTACAATCTGATGAACAACTTCATCTCTAGTTTTCATTTCACGTGGAACAGCAAAACGAAGAGTAAAGATAGTATATCCAGCATCTGCACTATCAGGTTGTTTCAAAGGATTAAGCGGATATGCAGGATACAGTTCAGTATAAGTATCTCGATAAGTATATTCGATACCTGCATCAGCAGCAGCCTTATTAGCTAAATCAGTAATATAAGCAGCGTCACCATAGGCAGGTAAACCGTGACCTGTAACTTCAACTGCAATACCAACTAATTCATCAGCTCCAAGAATTTTATAATCAATACCTTTAGACTTAGCAATTAGAATGATTTTAGCATCAGTAACAGATGCTTTAATACCATGTCCAACAGTATTATTATTAATTTGGTTAGCTAATTTCTTTGCTACATCATTAGCAGTAGGATTAAGACCAGTATGAATGGTAGCAGTCCAACGATTACGTTCATTGAACTTTAATCCTTTTTTCACAATCATAATAGAATAATCAGAATAAGCATTTACATCTCCGATAGTAAGATTAGCAGAGAAAGTAGTAGCCTGTTTATAAACACCTTTAACAAAAGTAAAATGTTTCTTATAAGCTGGAAGAACTACTGGACCATTTGCTTCACGACCAAGATTAATGTAAAACTTATCGGTAATATTAGTACCGTTAGTGTCAAGCATTTGCTTGCCATTAGCAAGATAAGTAAAAGCAACCGCTCCAGCAGCAAGAGGTAAGCTCGCTCCATAAGCGACATTGCCCGCTAACAAAAACTGTCTCATTTTTAATTTAATTTAGAGTTTAACTTTGTTTATCAGCTCCATTAGAAGTAGCACCAATACTAGCAAGATAAATCTGTACTGCACGCATAACTATTTCCATATGTAAATAAGGAGGTAAATCACAATTAACCCAATCTTCTTCTCTATCTTCATCAAATTTAACTTTAGCAGGTTCTTTGATATAAAGATATTTAACTAATTGAGGTTTAACTGTATTATTACGTCCAGTATATATATCAACATTAATACCAGATTCATCTCCAAATATAGTAACTATCGGAGCATCTTTCGCAGCACGATTACAGAAATCTCTTAGCGTTTGACCTAAATCTTCAACTTCAATAATTCTACAATCATAAATTGTCTTGCCATTATAACTAACTTGAAAGCCTGTATATAGCATTATTCCGTCGCTATCAATGTTAATTTTATAAGGGTCAACTTCTGTTCCACCACCTGTAATATCTCCGCCGTTAACAGTACCCGCTGTGTATAAAGTTCTAAGAGCATTAACAGGACTAATAGAAGCATTTTGTCGAGCAACCTTATCATTATAAGGAACAGGTCCAACGTTTTCTACTATTACATTTCTAGCTTTTTCAATTATAGCAGCATTAAGACAAATATCTATATCTTCCATGAGAATAGCACGAACGGTCTGCATACCCATCTGTTGTGCCAGTTCTCTGAACGTCACGTGCATCTCCCCAATGTTCATAATCAAATGTTTTTAAGTTTATTTTTATAAGCACTAACAAGAGCACTATTAGTAGGATTCTTAAACCATGTAACAGCTTCCTTAACATTAGCACCAATGAACTCACCATCAGGAGTAGTAATATTCTGATTATGAATTGCTCTGATAAATTCTCCACGAGAAATAAGAACCTCAATTAAAGATTTAATAGTAATATCTTTATCATTGCAAAGTTTATTAAACTTAGCAGGTTCATTTGTACTAAATTTATCAAGATGAGTTTGTTTATCGACAGTATCCATAGCCATACCGTTAGGAATATTAATATTATTGGCAACACAGTATTGAATAAATACAGCATCAAACAAATCACTATTCGTGAGAAGTTTAACATAATTGCCTTTAGCCGAATTAATTTCCTGACGATGTTTAGCAAGACGCTCAGCTTCTCTTTGGTCATCTTTAAAATAAAATCTAATAGATGGGTCAGAATTAATAAGAGCAATATCTTTAGCTACATCTTTATACAATAAACAATGACGATAAATTAGATAATCATCAAGAACAATAGGATAACCATATTTATACTTTTCACTTTCAAGAAGATTTAACTTAGTAATCTTAGCTTCAAGAGCTTCTCTAAGTTCTTTAACTCCTTTACGGTCACTATTCATATAAGCAGTTTCAATAGCTTCTTCTTCGGCTCTAAAACGAAGATAATCTCGTTTACGATTCCAAAAGAAAGAAATATCAAAAGTCTTACCTAGTTCATCAACTGAAACACTAATATTATTAAGATAAGCCTTAACCCGTGAAATAAAGTTTTCATTATTAGGAGCAAGACCAATTAAAGCAGGAAAATAAGATTCAATCTCACCTTTATTAGAAGAAAGAGTACGAGAACTACGAACACAACTACCAATCTTATCCATTCGTTTAGGTAATATTTTATCATTAGCTCTACGATATAATGAATAATTAGTAACTAAATTAATAGTAATAGTTCGTTTTTCAGTATAAGGTTCATCAAGACTTTCATCTCTAAATCCTACTGTATTAGCAGGCTGTTTATCTACTCCATCCTCTACGGGGGGTATAACCTGTTTATCTGTATTTATATTAGAAGCAGCAGGAGTATTTTCTCCTGCTTTATTAGCTTCATTTACTTTGTTAAAATCCATATCTTAAATAGCTTCTTTTAAATGATTATAATACACATTTCAATAAGAACATCTTAGTAGTGTTATCTACCTGCAAACCAATAGAGCCTTTAACTTCATAACGAGCCATATCAATTTCAGTAGCTGCATGATTAGTATTAGGCAATCCCCAGCAAGCAGGAATATCAGTCATACCTTCAATAACTTTAGCTTTATAAGCCTGTCCTTTTTGACGTACTATACGAACATTCTGATTACCTTTATAATTACTCATATCAATCAAAGCAGCTTGATGAGAAGTAATAGGCAAACCGGTAGTAGGATGAATCATACCATTTTGCTTAGCAGCTTCAGCATCAGTACCTTTATCGAAATAAGCATTATGAATAACAGTAATAGTATATCCATCTGGAGTTTTATACTTATTAAAGTAACGTCCATAAGAAAGACCATCACCATTATCTTGAATCATCTTTTCACCAAGAGGTGTAATAAATCCGTTTTCTTTAGCATCAGTTCTGATAGCCATTTCAAAGTCACGAATAAATCCTTTACCACCCATAAGAGCTACATTCTTATCGCCATCTTGAGTATCACGGTCAAGAACATCACCGATTGTACGTTCAAGTTTGTTAATAGTCAGAAGTTCACCATAAGTATCATAGTTAGATTCACGACAAATTTCTAACATACCAGCAGTACGAGGAATAGGTTTACCATTATCATGGTCTTTCAAAGGAATAGTACCATCAGGTAAACGGTTATATTCAGCCTTCCACAAACGTTCTTCGTTCATTACTCTCATGTGCAAGTTGAACTGTCGCATCTCTTCGTTAATCCAAAGATTAGAAGTACCACCATTATCATTTTGGAATTGATATTGAGTAATAACATTAGCAAGATTACCAGCTATTTCTTTAGAATAACGATAAAACTCAAGTTGAGAAGTCATTCCAGCAGGACCCATAGTATTGCTTCTGTTACCTTTAGAATAAGATTCAGAAACAGTAGGAGCACTCATTGCCCAATACATACCTTTACTCAACCATTGAATGTCAACATAAGCATCAGGATTAGGAGAAGTAAGTTTCAAAAGATAAGCATAACCATAAGCAGATTCACCTAAGTCTTTCTGAATACGAACTTGAGTAACACCATCGGGAGCAGTAAGACCATGTTGTTCAATAAACCAATGAGTAGAGAAGTGAACTTCAAATTCACTACCATTTTGACCCGGTTTATCAACAGCAGTATTAAAGTAAGTTACAAAGTCTGTAAACTTCATACGACCCATAGTTTTCCAAGTCCATTGTACAGTAGCAACATCTTTAATACCACGACTACCTTGACCTTCAGTAATAAAACTTAAAGGAAAACGGTCATCATCCATACCATAATTATAAGTCAGAAAACTATTAATTTCTTCTGGCTTTTGAAGCTGAAGATAAGCAATTGATTCTTCATTAGAATAACCTCTATCTTCATAACGAGTTTGTCCAATAACACGTAATGTTTTCATCTACAAATTTACTATTATGTTAATAACCAAAACGTTCATCTTTCAGAACGTCTTTTTTACTGTCAGGTTTAGTTATTTTAATAGCTCCTTTTGTAGATTTACGTTGACTAGCAGTAAGTTTCAACTTTTTAGCTTCTTTATCAGAAATAGCCATTTCTATCAAACTATCATAACCTTTACCTGTATATTTAAGCCAAGCTTTAAGCAGTTCTTCATCGCGTCTTTCAGCAGGAGATAACTTCATTAAATCATTTTCATAACGAGAAAGTCCTTTATCATCAACTTGATAAACATAATTGAAGAAATCTTCAGGAGTAGTAGAAATCTGTTTACCATTACGTTCAATAATAATAGTTTCGGGAATACGATAACCAGCAATTTGTCGTTTATCAATACATTCTTTAACTCCATTCCAAAATTCCACAAGTTGTTTCTCTTCTTCTGCTTTAACTCGCATAGCTTCTTTAGCATTAGCTTCACGCATTTCGTTATCAGCTTTCTGAAGAGCTTCAAGTTCTTCTTTAGCAACATTGAAAAGTTCATTACTATCTTTAAGATATTGAATATACTTATCAACATTACCACGACGATTAAATTCCTTAAACGCCTCACGAACAATAGCTTCTTGTTGACTTACATTATTTTCATCTACTTCAATACCGCTTCTATCTCGAAGTTCACCAAAGCCTTCAAATGAATTACCATTTGCAACATAATAATTAAGAAAATCACCAACAATAGGATAATCTTCAAATAATTTATTAACACCAGCTTGAGCAAATTCGTCACGTTTTAAATCAATAACGGATTGAATATAACTTGCAACTCCTTGAGGAGTATTTTCAAAAGTAACAGCTTTACCATCTTCTGAAGTAACAGAAACACCTACAAGTTCTTGAATTGATTTAACATCAATAGTATTTTCTTCTTTAGTATCTTCTACTTCAAATTCTTTAAGATAAGCAGCAACTTCATTTTTAGCTTTAAAGATATTACCTTTATCGTCAATAAGATTACCGTCTTTATCAACAGTATATTTATTATCTCCATCTTCGATAATAGTACCTTCTTCTAAACCATGCTCAACATCAGCGTCATTCGCTTTGTCATTAGGCTTACCCCCCGTGGAGGATGAAGATTGGTTATCTTTATTAGCATTAGAATCGCTATTCCCATCTCCATTACCATTATTAGTAATATCATCAATAGAATTACCATCAGCATCTAACTGCCCTGTTTTACCTGTATCAAGGTCTGTAATGTCGTCAGTAGGTTTTCCATCACCATTAGATGTTTCACCATTAAAACCAAAACTATCAAAATTAGGCATAACTCTTTGTTTTTAATTAATTACTATATCACAAATATAAACTATAATAATAATACGAGTTTTACTTGTATCGTTAAAATATGTTCACCTTTAAGCCGATTTGCCGACTAACATACTATTGCTAACTAAGATATTTATTACTGATAACCTATCCTATCGCTTTCAGAGAAGCCGTGTATGAATCAAATTTTATCATAATGATTAATCTATCACGAAATTAATAAAGTGCTTAAAATGAGCTTAAAATGGCTCATGTGATGTAAAGAAAAATGAAAATGGGCTGAACCTACTTTCACAAGCAAGTCCAGCCCTATTATGAACAAAAATTATAAGTACAGTCGATTATTTACTTTTACTATCATAACGATTTTTATTCGTTTTTGCAATCTTGATTTTATCATCACTTTCTTTAAGTTTAACAGCTAATTCTTTTTCTTTAAGTTGTGCTTCAACAGAAGTCTTTTGAGCATCTAAACTAAGTTTACTACGTTCAAGATTAAGTCTAGCATTTTCCATACGTTCTTCAGCTTGACTCTTTTCAGCATCACTAAGACCATTATCAAAACTCATAATATTAGCATTTGTTTTCATAGCTTCAATCTGACCATCAAGATATTTTTCAACTCTAATTGTTTCTCTATCTTGTTCTGCTTTTCTATCAATCTTAGCAAGTTCAAATTCTTGACGAAGTTGTTCTGTTTGTTGAGAAACACGTTCAACATCAAGTTCATGCTCACGTTGAATATTTTGATACTTATCAATAAGTTTGCTAATTTGAGCAACATTATCTCCACGTATAGCAGCATTAGCCATATCCATATTACCATTTTGAGCAGCACTAAATGCAAGTTGTTTATATTGTTCAAGTTTCTCACGTTCTTTAACAGAAGTTTTACAAGTAACAATATAATTAGCAAATATATGACTATTAACATCAAGACTTAAATATCTAATATCGCCATCTTTAGTTTTATAAGAAGTATTAAGACCATCAATCCAAGCAAGTTTAGTATAATCCATTTCAGCTTGATAATCTCGTTCTCTCATTTTATCAAATATAAATTCAATAATAACAGAACCCATACTTCCACGAATAACTGCTTCATCAGTAACTCCTTTACCAGCACTATTAGCAATCTCGCCATAACGTTGTGGAGTCATATCACATTCCATTTTAGCAGTCTGTTCAATCTCTTGGATAAGTTGTCCAAGTTCAGTAATATAATTATTCATACGACTTTCAAGATAACGAACATTTTGTGCTTTAACAAGATTAGCATCATCTTCATCATCAATATAAAGTACACCATCAGCAGCCATACGATATATAGTTTCAGCAGGCTTTTTACCAAGAAGAGATTTAGCAATCATAAGAACGTTCATCTTATTTTTAGCAATAGCCATTTCTCTATGATAAGAAACTATATTACGAAATACTTGATAAGGAATAACTGTATCTACAATACTAAATCTTCCAAAACCAGGCAAAAGTTCTGCAATACCATTATAAGGAAGTTTACCATTCCTATTATAAGCAATAGGACGAGCCTTATAAGGATATATGCTTGTAGCACGAGAACCAATTCTAACGCTCTCATAAACTTGTGGACGCCACACCCATTCAATACTAATATCACCACCAGCAGGGTTAAGCTGATAAGTTTCATCAACAATTCTTGTTGTAACAAATGCTCCATTACTATATGTAAGAATACCTTCTTTTATTTCACCTCTCCAAACAGTATGCCAAACTTCAAATAAACCATTATTAGCATCACGAGCCATTATATTAGTGTTCTTAATATGTTGCAAATCATCTTTATTAAATTTACTACATATATCACCAAAATAATACATATACTTATCCCAATTTAAAAGTGCTTTATCGCTAGAAGTAGTAGCACTATATTGATAATATGTATCAAGAGCTTCACGTTCTTTTTCAGAAAGATATTCATAAAATTCATCTATAATTTGTTGTTTAGTCAACATACGACGTTCAGCAAACATATCATAATCTTCTGCAAACATATTATCGTTAGGAACAGGAAAAGCATCTCTAACACTAACAACACGTTTAATTAATTGATTACCTACAACATCTCTATATGTGTAACAAGCTCCAAAAGCAACAAATTCAAAATAAGCTCTAGCGTATATAGTAAAAGCATCAGTAAGGTCATCAATAACATTAATTAAATCTTGTCCTTGTGCACTAATATCATCAATAAAATTTTCATTAAACTCTTTAATAAAAGCTTCAATATCAACAGCTTGTTCAGGATTAAATTGTTCAGGATTATTTCCTTCATTAACAAACTGCATATAACTTTCTTGTATTTTCTTAGCAACAGCTTGTTCTGCAAGTATCATAATTTGTTTACCAAGTTCAGCATCTCTAGCAAATACAACTTCTGGATCTGTCTCTTATACACATCTCCGAGCCCACGAGACACTCGCTAA
>ENA-OZHT01000052-OZHT01000052.1-human-gut-metagenome-genome-assembly--contig:-NODE-52-length-17328-cov-24.922596_pt1 | contig 17328 bp, 7 predicted proteins | sample MGYA00244051_ERZ653696 | MGnify/ENA primary metagenome ERZ653696 (study PRJEB26926, sample SAMN06165338) | human gut metagenome | biome: ENVO:00009003; feature: ENVO:2100002; material: ENVO:00002003... | reverse complement strand
CTATCCTCTTCGTCGGCAGCGTCAGATGTGTATAAGAGACAGGCTATGAGGAATAAACGATTGCTCCGAACACTTTCCGCCCTTTGCCTGACAATGGTTGTGGCATTTGGCTTTACGATCCCTGCTTTTGCACAGGGGTCAGAACAGGCTCCGGCGGCACCGGCAGAGGATTCTACCAATGACAGCAATGTTACTGTGGAAGAAACAGAACCAGCACCGGCACTTACACCGGAGGGGAATGCGGCACTGGTGGATGATTTTGGAGGCAATAAGCAGCTTATTACTGTTACGACCAAAGCTGGAAATTACTTTTACATCCTGATTGACAGGTCGAATGAGGATAAAAAGACTGCTGTTCACTTTCTGAATCAGGTGGATGAAGCGGATTTGATGGCACTGATGGAAGATGGAAAAGCAAAAGAGGAGCCGCCTGCGGTATGCAGCTGCACGGCAAAATGTGAAGCAGGGGCAGTCAATACGGCCTGCCCGGTCTGTGTAACTGATAAGAGTAAATGTACGGGCAAAGCACCGGAACCTCCGGCAGAAACACCGGAGCCGGAAAAAGAGAAGCCTGCCGGACTGAACCCGGCTGCAATAGTCCTTTTGCTGGCTCTGCTTGGAGGCGGTGGCGTATTTGCCTATTTGAAGCTTGTTAAGAACAAGCCTAAGACCAAGGGCAATGACAGTCTGGACGATTATGATTATGGCGAGGAAGATTCCGAGGAATGGGAAACCGAGGATGAGGAGTCGGACGAGCCGGATGCTGACGGGGGCAGCGCAGAAGAAGATGACGAGGACAGCGTGAAATGACCCGTTTCACAGACAGTCCCTATGAACGCATGATGACACGCAGGCCGGAGGGCGGGAAGGAAACTTCCCGTCCTCCCTCTTTGCCCCAAAGCCACCCCTGTTATGGCTGCGGAAATTATGGAAGCCCCTGCGTAGGTGTCTGCCACCGTGAGATGGAACGATGGCTCAAAGAAAGGAAACGAAAAAAATGAGTGTTCTGATTATATTTATCAAGCTGATTGCTGTTTTTGACCTGCTGGTGATCGCCGTGTATTTTGGCGGCGACATTCTTTCTACCATGTTAAACAAACTTCGGAGAAAAGCAAAACAGGAAGATTCCTTTGACTTTTCTCAGGATGCCGTGATGGTTTCATTATCCATAGATTCTGTCCGTCAGCTTTATTCCGGTGACGCGGCAGATTTTGTGGAAGATAAGATTCTGCCAAATGCGGAGAAAACGATGGCTGTTTTGACGGACCAGGAACAGGCAGCAGCCCGTCTGCTCTTATCTGCCCTGATCGGTTTTCTTGCAGCAGAAGCTCCTATGGATGAACAGAGCTTTCCTATGGTAATGGAACTTCTGAACTGTATGGAGGGTGAAAAAGAGGATGGTTGTCAGGATGCAGTAGAAAGTTTGCTTGAAGATGCTGTCCGCAATACCCACCGCCATGAAGAATATTACAGCAATTATCAGCGCTACCAGCTGATGCAGGTGGATAAAACTCGTGTCATTTTGGCTTGCCGCATCATCATCAATGACCTGCTGGGGAAACTGTACCGCTATGACTACCGGTTTGGTTATAACCTGCTTCTGGATGAGGAAAACAGCATTGAGAAAAAACTGCACACGCCTGTGCGGGAAGAATGGGAGGTTGAAGAATATGAAGCTGGTGATTGCTGAAAAACCATCAGTTGCCCAGAGTTTGGCGGCGGTGATCGGTGCAACTGCCCGTAAGGACGGGTATCTGGAGGGCAACGGCTGGCGTGTCAGCTGGTGTGTGGGCCATCTGGCCGGTCTTGCGGACGCAGACAGCTATGACCCCAAGTACGCAAAGTGGCGATATGATGACCTGCCTATTCTGCCGGAGCATTGGCAGATGGTGGTGGGAAAGGATAAGAAAAAGCAGTTTGATATTCTCAAAAAGCTGATGAACGCCCCGGATGTGACGGAGGTGGTAAATGCCTGTGATGCCGGACGCGAGGGCGAGCTGATTTTCCGCAGCGTCTATGAGCTGGCAGGCTGTCAAAAACCGATGAAAAGGCTCTGGATTTCTTCGATGGAGGACTCCGCCATAAGGGAGGGCTTTGCAAACCTGCGCCCCGGTGCGGACTATGACGGACTTCGGGATGCTGCCCTCTGCCGTGCCAAGGCCGACTGGCTGGTGGGGATCAATGCCACAAGGCTTTTTTCCGTGCTGTATCACCGCACACTCAACATCGGGCGTGTTATGTCCCCAACGCTGGCACTCATTGTCCAGCGAGAAGCTGAGATCGACACCTTTAAGCCGGTTCCCTTTTATACCGTGGCGCTGGAGCTGCCCGGTCTTACCGTATCCGGGGAGCGCATGGCGGATAAGACCGCTGCCGAGCAGCTGAAAGAAGCCTGTCAGGGTGCAGCTGTCACAATCAAAAAGGTGGAGCGCAAGGAAAAGTCCGAAAAGCCGCCTGCCCTCTATGACCTGACTACTCTGCAAAGAGATGCCAACCGCCTGCTTGGATTTACAGCCCAGCAGACCCTGGACTATCTGCAAAGCCTGTATGAAAAGAAGCTCTGCACCTATCCCCGTACTGACAGCCGCTATCTGACCGGTGATATGGCAGACAGCCTGCCGGTGCTGGTGAATCTGGTTGCCAATGCTATGCCGTTTCGCAAAGGGATCGCCATTACCTGTGATCCGCAGACGGTCATCAACGATAAGAAAGTAACCGACCACCACGCAGTAATCCCTACCAGAAATCTCAAGGATGCAGACCTTTCTGCCCTTCCTGCGGGAGAAAAAGCGGTGCTGGAGCTGGTGGCCCTGCGTCTGCTGTGCGCCGTAGCCCAGCCCCATATCTATTCGGAAACCGTTGTGATTGCAGCGTGTGCCGGTGGGGAGTTTACCGCCAAAGGAAAAACGGTGAAGCATCCCGGATGGAAGGCTCTGGAGGACGCTTACCGTGCCAAAATGAAGGATGCAGAGCCGAAAAAAGAGGGCGCAGAGAAAGCCCTGCCGGAGCTGACTGAAGGACAGACCCTTTCGGTTGCTGCTGCAATCATCAAAGAAGGCAAAAGCAGTCCGCCTCAGCACTTTACGGAGGACACCCTATTGTCCGCAATGGAAACTGCCGGAAAAGAGGATATGCCGGAGGATGCCGAGCGAAAAGGTTTGGGGACACCGGCCACCCGTGCCGGTATTTTGGAAAAGCTGGTATCTGCCGGTTTTCTGGAGCGAAAAAAGAACAGAAAAACGGTGCAGCTTCTTCCTTCCCACGATGCAGTATCCCTTATCACGGTGCTGCCGGAACAACTGCAATCGCCGCTTCTGACTGCCGAGTGGGAGTATCGCCTGGGCGAGATCGAGCGCGGGCAGCTTGCCCCAGAGGAGTTTCTGGACGGGATCAGCACCATGCTGAAAGATCTGGTGGGGACTTATCAGGTCATCAAGGGAACTGAGTACCTGTTCACTCCGCCCCGTGAGGTGGTGGGCAAATGCCCTCGCTGCGGCGGTGAAGTTGCAGAACTGCAAAAAGGCTTCTTCTGTCAGAATGATTCTTGCAAATTTGCAATCTGGAAAAACAACAAATGGTGGGCTGCCAAGAAAAAACAGCCGACCAAGGCTGTGGTGTCTGCGCTGCTGAACGATGGCCGTGTCCGTGTGACGGGGTTATATTCGGAGAAAACCGGCAAGACCTACGATGCCACTGTGGTTTTGGAGGACGATGGACAGTATGCCAATTTCAAGCTGGAATTTGACCAGCGGAAAGGAGGCAGCCGATGAAGCTCTCTTTAGTGGAACGGGAAACCATTCTCCTCTATAACCAGGCAGAACCAATGGCTGAGGTCTACACCCACGATCCCCGTCTGATGGAGAAGCTGGAACTGCTGGCAAAAAAGCACCCCGACCAGATCACCCGAAAGGACGCCCATAACTTTACCGTCCCCAAGCGGTGTGTATCAGTCAGGGAGCCATACAGCGCAGAACGCCGCAAAGCTGCCAGTGAGCGTGCGAAAGCCGCCGGATACCAGCCCCCTGTGAAAAAGTCCGGCAGTTAAAGGCACATGGCAGAGAATGTATTTGAAGCAGTCAAGCAGTCGGTCAGCACCAGAGAAGCGGCAGAGTTTTATGGGATAAAAGTCAGGAGAAATGGCATGGCCTGCTGTCCTTTTCACGATGATAAGAACCCCAGCATGAAGGTAGACCAGCGATTCCACTGCTTTGGCTGCGGTGAAGATGGGGATGTGATCGACTTTACCGCAAAGCTCTTTGACCTCTCCCCAAAAGAAGCGGCGGAGAAACTGGCACAGGACTTTGGCCTGATCTATGACAGTCAGGCCCCGCCCCGCAGGAGATATGTCCGGCAAAAAAACGAGGCACAGAAGTTTCGGGAGGATCGACAGCGCTGTTACCGTGTACTGTCCGATTACTACTATCTGTTGAAAAAATGGGAAGCCGACCGTTCTCCCAGGACACCGGAGGAAGAACCGCACCCCCGCTTTGTGGAAGCAATCCAGAAGAAAACCTATGTAGAGTACCTGCTGGACCTTTTTCTTTATGAAAGTGAAGAAGAACAAAAGGCATGGATTGCAGAACACACAGCAGAAATCACACACTTGGAAAGGAGATTGAAAATCATGGCTGAGAACAAACCCACCAACCGAGAACGGCTAAGGGAAATCACAGATGGCATCGAGCAGGGCATCAAAGAACTGTTTGAGAGTGAAAAGTATATGCGTTATCTGTCCGTTATGTCCCGCTTCCACCGCTATTCGGTAAACAACACCATGCTCATCTATATGCAGAAGCCGGACGCCACTTTGGTAGCCGGATACAATAAGTGGAAAGACCAGTTTGAGCGTCATGTAAAAAAGGGCGAGCATGGCATTACCATCATCGCCCCCACACCGTATAAGAAGAAAATCGAGGAGCAGAAGCTGGACCCGGATACCAAGGCTCCGATTCTGGATAAAGACGGAAAGATCGTCACAGAGGAAAAAGAAATCGAAATCCCCATGTTTCGTCCGGTCAAGGTCTTTGATGTGAGCCAGACCGACGGGAAACCTTTGCCGGAGCTTGCTTCCTCCCTTTCCGGCAATGTGCCAAATTATGAGGCATTCATGGAGGCCCTGCGCCGCAGTGCGCCGGTGCCGATCACTTTTGAAGCAATGGCCGCCGATACGGACGGCTATTTTTCTGCCGATCATCAGAAAATCGCCATTCGTCAGGGCATGAGTGAGGTGCAGACGGTTTCGGCCACAGTACACGAGATTGCCCACAGCAAGCTCCACAATCAGAAAAAGATTCAGATTGCCAATGACGAGCAATATCAGGAGATCGAGCTGTTTGATAAACCCGGTCTGTTCTCCAATGGGCGGATTGTCCGTGATAATCTGCCGGAGGGCGTTTATTGCTATGACCTGCGCGGTTCTGACTACGACCCCGGAGAGCCGGTCTGTGTAGAAGAACAAGTGGTTGTAAACCATGCAGGTTGCGTTCTGCTGACAGAGCCGCTGGAGCTGGCGGAAGATGGACGCCTGATGCTGACCGAGGAAGAAGGGCTGAATTTTGTTGGCGGCTTTTCTACCCTCACCCAGTTTTTGCAAGAACAGAGGAAAGACCGCCACACGGAGGAAGTGGAGGCTGAAAGCATCTCCTACGCAGTCTGCAAATATTTTGGCATCGAGACCGGAGAAAACAGCTTCGGCTATATTGCAAGCTGGAGTCAGGGCAAGGAACTGAAAGAGCTGAGAGCCAGTTTGGAGACCATCAATAAGACCTCCGGCACTTTGATCTCTGACATTGAGCGCCACTATAAGGAAATCTGCAAAGAGCGTGGAATTGACCCCAATGCAAAGGCAGAGCCGGAAACCGCCCCGATAGAGCAGCCGACCGGCAATCTAACCTACTATGTAGCAGAGTGCATGGAATTTCCAAACCTCGGAGAATACCACGATAACCTGTCTTTGGAGGAAGCTGTCCGCATTTATCAGGAGATTCCGGCAGAGCGAATGAACGGGATCAAAGGAATTGGTTTTGAGCTGAAAGACGGAAGCGACTATGAAGGACCGTTTCCGATTTTGACCGGGCAGACCATTGACCTGGACACCATTCAGGCAATCGACTATTACCGTGATAATCCGTTGGTGCAAAAAGCGGTAAAGGAACTGGCTGCGGCCATGCCGGAAATGGAGGTGCTGGGAGCGGACGCCAACCAGCAGGAGGCTTTGTTTCTGATCGACGATGCCACCTATCTTCATATCCAGCCCTGTGACAGCGGATGGGACTACACCCTTTACGATGCCGCATCCATGAAAGAGATGGATGGCGGTCAGCTGGGTATGCCGGAACTTTCCCGCATGAAGGCAGTTCTCCAGATTTGTGATGACAACGATCTGGACAGCACTTCGCTTAAACACGCTCCCCTGTCTATGATCGAGACCTTGCAGGAAGCGGCCTATCAGCAGATGCAGGCAGAGGTCCGTCAGATGACTGCTTCTTCCCAGCTGCCGGAGGCACAGGAGCAGGCACTGGATGAATACCCCATGCCCGATGAGCAGGTCTCCACACCGGATATGCAGGAATACGGATACTCCTATGATGGGATGCTCCCTGTTACCAGAGAACGGGCGCTGGAACTGGATGCCGCCGGTTTGACTGTCTATGTGCTGCATGAGGACAATACGGAGAGCATGGTGTTTGACCCGCAGGAGATCATGGAGCATGGCGGTCTTTACGGTGTGGACCGTGAGGAATGGGAGAAAAGCCCTCAGTTCCATGAAAAGGTCATGGAGCGTCAGGAACATCAGCAGGAACGAGAACAGGCATTTCTCTCCCAGAATAGAGATTGCTTTGCCATCTATCAGGTGAGCCGTGACGACCCACAGAATGTGCGCTTTATGAATCTGGACTGGCTAAAGTCCCATGATATTTCCATAGACCGCAGCAATTATGATCTCATTTACACTGCTCCGCTGAGGGAGTCTGGCACGGTACCGGAGCAGCTGGAAAAACTATATGAGCAGTTTAATCTGCAAAAACCGGCGGATTTTCACAGTCCTTCTATGAGTGTCAGTGACATCGTTGCGATCAAGCAGGATGGTAAGGTATCCTGTCATTACTGTGACAGTGTTGGTTTTACCCAGATCCCCGGATTCCTGCCGGAAAATCCGCTGAAAAATGCGGAGATGGCCGTGGAGGACGATTACGGCATGATCGACGGTATCATCAACAATGGCGCAAAAGAGCCTACGGTGGCAGAGCTGGAACAGCAGGCCCGCAGCGGTCAGACCATTTCCCTCATGGATTTGGCTGCCGCTGCCCATCGGGAGGAACGGGAAAAGAAAAAATCCGTTGTGGATCAGCTGAAAAGCCAGCCCAAAGCAGAACACAAAAAGACAGCGCAAAAAAAGAGCGCAGAAAGGGAGATTTGATATGGGAAACTTCACTTTTGAGGAAATAAACCTGATGTGCATTTACAATACCGGCAGCCGCACCGGATTGATCGACAGCCTGCGTGAGATGCGCGGCGAGCTATCACCGGAGGAAACGGAACTGAGGGAGCTGACCGACAGCGCCCTTACGAAGCTCTGTGCGATGACTGATGAGGACTTTGCCCAGTTGGAGCTGTATCCGGATTTTGACCAGTAAACACCATAACCGCAGGGATGGGGTGGCAATTTGCCACCCCACCTCTTTACCCCAAAACCGAAAGGAGGACAGAACACCATGCCAACCAAAGCTGAACTATATGCACAGATGGCGGACAAGGTGGCAACACAGCTCACGGGGAGCTGGCAGGAATGGGCAGGGTTTCTCACCACTGCTTCCCGCCTTTACAAGTACCCGTTCCATGAGCAGCTGATGATCTATGCCCAGCGACCGGACGCCACCGCCTGTGCGGAGTACGATTTGTGGAATGAAAAGATGGGCCGATATGTAAGGCGCGGCTCCAAGGGGATCGCTCTGGTGGACGATTCCGGGGACAGGCCCCGCCTGCGCTATGTCTTTGATATTTCCGATACCGGAACCCGTGAACATTCCCGCACACCCTGGCTGTGGCAGCTGGAGGAGCGCCATCTGGATTCGGTGCAGGCCATGCTAGAGCGCACCTACGATGTTTCCGGTGATGACCTTGCCGGACAGCTCACCGAGGTAGCCGGAAAACTGGCGGAGGAATACTGGACGGAGCATCAGCAGGACTTCTTCTATATCGTTGACGGTTCCTTTTTGGAGGAATATGATGAGTATAACATCGGAGTGCAGTTTAAGGCAGCCGCCACCGTCAGCATCACTTACGCTTTGATGTCCCGCTGCGGACTGGAGCCGGAACGCTACTTCGACCACGAAGATTTCATGGCGATCTTTGATTTCAACACCCCGTCCACCATCGGGGCGCTGGGAACAGCGGTCAGCCAGATCAACCAGCAGGTGCTGCGGCAGATCGGCGTCACCGTCCGAAATGCAGAGCGCGAAGCCAACCAAGAAAGGAGCAAACAAGATGAACAATCCCATGACCTATATCCAGAACGGAGACTATCTGATTCCCGACCTGAAGCTGAGCCAGCAGCCGGAGAAACCCCTGGGCAAGTACGGCAGGATGAGGAAAACCTACCTGAAGGAACACCGTCCCATCCTCTACAACCAGATGTTGCTGAGCGAGAAGCTGTACCCGCACCTTCTGGAGATCGACGAGACCGCCCAGAGCAGACTGGAGCAGATGATGCCCCAGCTGGCGAAGGAAGCGGGAGCCACCGAGGAACTGAAAGCCAGCGATCCCATGAAGTGGGTGGGGCTGATGAACACCTGCAAAGCTCAGGCCGAGGAAATCCTGATGGCGGAGCTTATCAACAGCTGACCCTAAACCTGTTCCTCTCCGAAGCGGAACAGATCCAATCCATAGATGAAGCAGAGAATGTAGCGCATACATCCTCTGCTTTTTCTTTTACTCAAAATGATATTGACCATGTGCTGCGTTTGGGCGGCAATACAGACCGTCAGAGGGAGCGTGTGGTTGCAGCCTTTGAAAAGCAGAAAACCACCGCTGAGATTGCCGAGATACTGAAAACGCTGTACCACGGCGGCAATGGCCTTGGCAGTGTGAGCGCATGGTATGCCGAGGATGGTATCCATCTTTCCCATGGGAAGTCTGTCCGTTATGACAGGTCTGCCCAGGTCATTTCCTGGGAGAGCGCCGCAGAGCGTATCGGGGAGCTTTTGGAGAGCGGCCAGTTTGCCTCCAATGTGGAGCTTGCAGAAGCGGCAGGCTATGAACGCTCCCTCCTTTCAGAAAAGCTCTGGTATCTGTACCACGATCTCAGTGAGGACGCCAGAGAAGCCGGATATTTGTCCTGCCTGTCAGAGATCAAAGGAAATGGGTTCCCGGAGGAGACCCACCGCCTGACGGAGCAGCTGAGTGACCCGGCTTTCCGTCAGAACCTCAAGGAAGAATACGCCGCCTTCTGGACCGCTTATCAGCAGGACCGTGACCTGTTGCGCTTTCACTACCACAGACCAAGGGAGATCTGGGAGAGCCTGAAGGACCTCGACCTGCCCCGCAGGACTTTTTCTTCGGACCTTTCCCAAGTGCCAACCGTCCAGCATTTCATTACCGAGGATGAGATCGACGCCGCCATGACCGGCGGTAGCAGTTTTGCCGGAGGAAAAGGCCGTATCTATGCGTTCTTCATGGAAAACCATACGGATAAGGAAAAAGTGAGATTCCTTAAAGACGAGTATGGCATTGGCGGACGCTCTCATGCCCTGTCCGGCGCAACACACAGCGGCGAAGATCACGATGGGAAAGGACTGCACTATAAAAAGCAGGACTGCCCGGATGTTCACTTGAACTGGGAAAAGGTTGCCAAGCGCATTACCTCACTTGTCCAGAAAGGCCGCTATCTTACCGAACAGGAACAGGCGCAGTATGACAAAATCCAGGCTGAAAAGGAACTGGCAGAAGAAGATGCCATTCAAGCACAGCAGCCGGAGGTGGAGAAAGAAACGCCAAAGCCTACCCTTCGGGAGCAGTTTGAGCAGTATAAGCCTGTGGTGACAGCCGCCATTTCCGAGGATGCCGCATACCGCAATGCCTGCGGTCATTCTGACCGTGAAAATGCTGTCATCGAGGGCAATGCCGCTGTGCGCCGTGCGGTCCTTGGTTCTAAGGATATGGAGCTGATCCGTCTCTATTCGGATATACCGGAGTTCCGCCAGCGTCTGCACCGGGAAGTAATCGACGAAACCTATCCAAAGCTCCATGAGCTTCTGCGCCCTCTTTCTCAGGAAGATATTGATACTGCCCTTTGTGCATGGAACGGCAATATTGAGAGTAAACACGCTGTCGTCCGCTATATGAAAGATCATGCAAGAGAGAAAGATACCGCTGCATGGCTGGCTCAGGAATACGGCGGCAGTAACAGCAACAGCCTGTTCATTACTCGTGCCGGCAGCCCGGAAGAAACGCAGCTGCCCTGGCCGAAGGTACAGCGCCGGATTGCCCAGCTCATTCAGGAGGACCGATTCTATACCGAAGAAGAACAGGACCGTTTTGACAACATCGACCCCATCGCCATTCGGGAAGCCCTGGAGGAAAGAGGGATCGTCAACGGTCAGGTGGCAGACCCGGAAAAACTGGACAATGACCCGTTTATTCAGCGGGTGATGTCGGATGCAGAGCAGATCGCAGCTGCCGAGACAGAGCAGACTTCCGAAGTTTCCATTTCCGATGAGGAATATGATGCAGTTCGCCGCCCAACTCCGCAAAGAACCTCCTATGACCCTGCCGCCCCGGTCTATGCCGTGGGCGATACCGTGTATATCGAGGATGACGCCTATCAGATCACCGAGCTGCGGGAGGACACCGTGCAGCTTCTGCCCACCGGCATGGTATATCCCATCTACCGGGCAGAGCGCAAAGAACAGTTCGAGCAGCTGCTTCGGGCAGACCGCCGCAATGCTTACTATACCGAGTTTCTTCCTATTGACCCGGACAAGGCAGATCAGGACTTGCGGGATGTATTGGCTCATGGACTGATGGATGAAGCGGATAAAAAGCAGATTTCCACGCTGCTGCAATCCGGCAGGAGCAACAGCGAGATCGCTTACTGGCTGAGCAGAGCCTATTCTGGTGAGATTGAGACGCTGAATCTGGAGACCGGCGATATTGCCGATTACCGTACCACGGCACAGGGCATGGAGCTGGAAGTCCTGGACGCAGAGGAAAAGCGTCTGGCTGTGCTGTATTTCCGCTGGGATGAGGTTGCGCCTTTGCTGCGCGGGATGTATGCCCGTCAGCTGGATGGCTTTGGACAGGAACGCCCCGAACCGGCTGCCGAATCCCCGACTTTCCTTTCCGAGACCGTGGCCGTCTATCCGGGCGATAAGAACAATCTGCCTTATGATGTGGTGGTGGAACGACTGCATATCGAGGAGCCGGAGCCACCAGCGCCTGTGACAGAGTCGGAGAAAACCTTTGAGGAAGTGTTGGACGAACACCCGGTTTCCATTCAGGTCAATGGCCAGTGGCAGACCTTCCCCAATGTCAAAGCTGCTGAGGAAGCCTCCTATGAGGAATACAAGGCAAACCTGCGCCGCAATGCACAGAACTTCCGTATTACTGATGAGCATTTGGGTGAAGGCGGTCCGAAAGCCAAGTTCCAGGCAAATATCAATGCCATTCGTTTGCTGAAAGAGCTGGAAGCTGCCGGACAGCGGGCAAGCCCCGAACAGCAGGAAGTCCTATCCCGCTATGTGGGCTGGGGTGGCCTTGCCGATGCCTTTGACCCGGAAAAACCGGCATGGGCTTCAGAGTATGCCCAGCTGAAAGAGCTGCTGACCCCGGAGGAATATACTGCCGCCAGAAGCTCCACCCTCAACGCCCATTACACCAGCCCTACGGTCATTCAGGCCATCTATGAAGCGGTGGGCCGTATGGGATTTGAGACCGGAAATATTCTGGAGCCATCTATGGGTGTGGGCAATTTCTTCGGTATGCTGCCGGAGGAAATGCGAAACAGCCGTCTGTACGGCGTGGAGCTGGACCCTGTTTCCGGGCGCATCGCAAAGCAGCTCTATCCCAAGGCGGACATCACAGTAGGCGGCTTTGAGACCACCGACAGGCGTGACTTCTTTGACCTTGCCATCGGCAATGTACCTTTTGGCCAGTATCAGGTCAATGACAAAGCCTACAACAAGCTGAATTTCAGTATTCACAACTACTTTTTCGCCAAAGCACTGGACCAGGTGCGTCCCGGCGGTGTGGTGGCTTTTGTAACCTCCCGCTATACCATGGATGCCAAGGATTCCACCGTGCGCCGCTATCTTGCCCAGCGTGCCGAGCTGCTGGGAGCTATCCGTCTGCCTAATGACGCGTTCAAAAAGAATGCCGGTGCCGAGGTGGTATCGGACATCATCTTCCTCCAAAAGCGGGACCGCCCGCTGGACATCGTGCCGGAATGGACCCAGACCGGACAGACGGAGGACGGGTTTGCCATCAACCGGTATTTTATCGACCACCCGGAAATGGTGCTGGGCAGACAGGAGCCGGTAAGCACTGCTCATGGTATGGACTACACCGTGAACCCTATCGAGGGACTGGAGCTTTCCGACCAGCTGCATGATGCGGTGAAGTATATTCATGGCACTTATCAGGAGGCAGAGCTGCCGGAGCTGGGCGAAGGCGAAGCTATTGACACCTCCATTCCTGCCGACCCCAATGTGAAGAACTATTCCTATGCCATTGTAGACGGGCAGGTGTACTACCGGGAAAACAGCCGTATGGTGCGCCCTGACCTCAACGCCACCGCAGAAGCCCGCGTGAAAGGTCTTGTGGGACTGCGTGATTGTGTGCAGGAACTGATCGACTTTCAGATGGATGCAGCGGTTCCGGACAGCACCATTCGGGAGAAGCAGGCAGAACTGAACCAGCTCTATGACAGCTTTTCTGCCAAATACGGTCTCATCAATGACCGTGCAAACCGTCTGGCCTATGCAGACGATTCTTCCTATTACCTGCTCTGTGCGCTGGAAGTCATCGACGAGGACGGAAAGCTGGAACGCAAGGCGGATATGTTCACCAAACGGACCATCAAGCCCCATCAGGCGGTGGCTGTGGTGGATACGGCAAGCGAAGCTCTGGCGGTGTCCATCTCGGAAAAAGCCTGCGTGGATATGAGCTATATGAGCCAGCTTACCGGAAAAACAAAAGAAGAACTGGCCGGAGAGCTGCAAGGCGTGATCTTCCGTGTACCGGGACAGCTGGAGAAAGACGGCACACCCCATTATGTGACTGCTGATGAATACCTTTTCGGCAATGTACGCCGCAAACTGCGTCAGGCGCAGCGGGCGGCACAGCAGGACCCGGTTTATGCAGTCAATGTGGAAGCTCTTACCGCCGCCCAGCCCAAAGACCTGGATGCGTCGGAGATTGAGGTGCGTCTGGGCGCTACCTGGATTGACAAGGAATATATCCAGCAGTTTATGTATGAGACCTTCAACACCCCGTTTTATCTCCAGCGCAGTATCGAGGTCAACTATTCGTCCTTTACCGCTGAATGGCAGATCAAGGGGAAATCTTCCGTATCCTACAACGATGTGGCAGCCTACACCACCTACGGGACCAGCCGTGCCAATGCCTACAAGATTTTGGAGGACAGCCTGAACCTGCGAGATGTCCGTATCTATGACACCATAGAGGACGCAGACGGAAAAGAGCGCCGCGTGCTGAACGCCAAGGAGACCACTTTGGCTGCCCAAAAACAGCAGGCTATCCGGGAAGCCTTTAAGGACTGGATCTGGAAAGACCCGGAGCGCCGCCAGACTTTGGTGCGCCAGTACAACGAAGAAATGAACTCCACCCGTCCCCGCGAGTATGATGGCAGCCATATCACTTTTGGCGGCATGAACCCGGCCATTACCCTGCGGGAACACCAGAAAAGCGCCATCGCCCATGTGCTGTATGGCGGTAATACCCTGTTGGCACATGAGGTGGGCGCAGGCAAAACTTTTGAGATGGTGGCCGCTGCTATGGAAGCCAAACGCCTGGGCTTGTGCCAGAAATCTCTCTTTGTGGTTCCCAACCATCTGACCGAGCAGTGGGCGTCGGAGTTTCTGCGCCTCTATCCTTCCGCCAACATCTTAGTCACAACCAAAAAGGACTTTGAGACCCATAACCGAAAGAAGTTCTGCGCCCGTATTGCGACCGGTGACTACGACGCCATCATCATGGGACACAGCCAGTTTGAGCGTATCCCCATCAGCCGGGAGCGTCAGGAACGGCTTCTCTATGAACAGATCGACGAGATCACCGAGGGAATCGCAGAGGTGCAGGCCAGCGGCGGCGAGCGTTTTACCGTCAAGCAGCTGGAGCGTACCAGAAAGTCTCTGGAAGCCAGACTGGAAAAGCTGCAAGCCGAGGGGCGAAAAGACGATGTGGTAACCTTCGAGCAGCTGGGTGTGGACCGTTTGTTTGTGGACGAGGCCCACAACTATAAAAACCTGTTTCTATACACAAAAATGCGGAATGTGGCTGGTCTTTCCACATCGGACGCGCAGAAATCCTCCGATATGTTTGCCAAGTGCCGCTATATGGATGAGATCACCGGAAACCGTGGCGTGATTTTTGCCACCGGCACACCGGTCAGCAACTCCATGACCGAGCTTTACACCATGCAGCGTTACCTTCAGTATGAACGCTTGCAAGAACTGAACATGACCCACTTCGACTGCTGGGCTTCCCGATTTGGGGAGACCGTCACAGCATTGGAGCTGGCACCGGAGGGAACCGGCTACCGGGCAAGAACAAGGTTTTCCAAGTTCTTTAACCTGCCGGAGCTGATGAACCTGTTCAAAGAAGTGGCGGACATCAAGACTGCCGACCAACTGAACCTGCCCACCCCGGAGGTGGAATACCACAACATCGTGGCGCAGCCTACCGAACATCAGCAGGAAATGGTCAAGGCCCTTTCGGAGCGCGCATCGCTGGTACACAGCGGAACCGTTGACCCGTCCCAGGACAATATGCTCAAGATTACCTCGGATGGCCGTAAGCTGGGCCTGGACCAGAGAATCGTCAACCAGATGCTGCCGGATGAACCTGGCACAAAGGTCAATCAGTGCGTGGACAACATCATGCAGATCTGGCGGGATGGCGAAGTTGACAAGCTGACCCAGCTGGTATTCTGCGACATTTCTACCCCGCAGGCAAAAGCTCCTGCAAGCAAGGCGGCGAAAACGCTGGATAATCCACTGCTTCACGCACTGGAAGGCGCTGTACCCCTGCCGGAGCAGGAACCGGCCTTTACGGTATATGACGATATTCGTCAGAAACTCATTGCCCAGGGGATGCCTGCCGACCAGATCGCTTTTATCCATGAAGCCAACACCGAAGTGCGGAAAAAGGAGTTGTTCTCTAAAGTCCGTACCGGTCAGGTGCGTGTGCTTATGGGCAGCACCGCCAAGATGGGCGCAGGCACCAATGTGCAGGACCGTCTGGTGGCACTTCATGACCTGGACTGTCCGTGGAGACCGGGAGACCTTGCCCAGCGCAAGGGCCGTATCGAGCGCCAGGGCAACCAGAATCCTCTTGTCCATGTGTACCGCTATGTGACCGAAGGAACCTTTGATGCCTATTTGTGGCAGACGGTGGAGAATAAGCAGAAATTCATCAGCCAGATCATGACTTCTAAATCGCCGGTGCGCTCTTGCGATGATGTGGATGAAACAGCCCTCAGTTTTGCCGAGATCAAGGCTCTATGCGCCGGAGACCCCCGTATCAAAGAGCGTATGGATTTGGATGTGGAGGTATCCCGCCTGAAGCTGATGAAAGCCGACCACCAGAGCAAACAGTATCGTCTGGAGGACCAGCTGCTCAAATATTTCCCGGAGGAGATTGAAAAGCACAAGGGCTTTATCAAGGGCTTTGAATCTGACCTGGAGGTTTTGGCAGCTCACCCGCACCCGGAGGACGGCTTTGCCGGTATGGAGATTCGTGGAGATCTGCTGACTGATAAGGAGAACGCCGGTGCAGCCCTTTTGGATGCCTGCAAAGAGGTCAAAACCTCCGATCCGGTGCAGATCGGCAGCTACCGGGGCTATGCCATGTCCGTGGAATTTTCCGCTTGGAAACAGGAGTATACGCTCCTGCTGAAAGGACAGATGACCCACCGGGCAACCCTTGGTACAGACCCTCGCGGAAATCTTACCCGTATCGACAATGCCCTCGCCCAGATGCCCCAGCGTCTGGAGGCGGCAAAGGCCCAGCTGGATAACCTCTATCAGCAGCAGGCTGCCGCAAAGGAGGAAGTCGGAAAGCCATTCCTTTATGAAGAAGAACTGAGAAGCAAAAACGCCCGTCTGGTGGAGCTGGATACCCTGCTCAACATCGACGGAAAGGGGCAGGCACACACCGAGTCTGTTGTTGCCAAAAGCACACGGCCTTCGGTGCTGGATAACCTAAAACGCCCGGTGCAACCCCGCAGTACAGACAAGAAACCAAAGCAGCATGAGGAGGTGCGATAACATGAATACTAACGATCTGAATACAGCTCTTTATGAAAAGATGGCTGCCGAACAGGACAAGTTCCGGGACTGGCTGAAAAGCCAGCCCCCGGAAGAAATCCTGCACCACACCTATGAGTACACGGTTCGTGAGGACATTGTGATGGCGATGGAGGAACTGGAGCTGACTGATGCCCAGACTCAGGCACTTTTGGAATCTCCCTCTCCGCTGGCGGATGTGTACCGTTATTTTGAAAAGCTGGAGACCGGCTATATGGATGTGATCCGGGACAGCATTGAGAACCGTGCCGACGATGTGTGCAGAGCTAAAGAGGAACTGCGAACAACACCGGTCTATCCCCACTCTGCCGCCTATGCGAGAGAACATGGGGAGCTGGAGCAGTACCGAGCTTTCAACAATGTAAATCTCCAATGCAAGGAGTCCATTGAAGCGGCGGTGCGGGAACACTTCGACGGAATGTATCTCAGTCACGATGCGGCAAAGGGTGTGATCGAGACCTATGGCATGGAGCGTGTGGCGCTGGTCCTTGCCAACACCGTCCAGCTTCAGGACTGGGATGGGCGCTACTCCCGACGCAATAAGGAATGGGCTAAGACCATTCCCAACGAGAACCCCGAAACCGTCCGTTGTGGTTATGTCCTGAACAGCCACCCTGCTGTGCTGGATGGCTTTATTGATCTGGTGCGAGAAGAACAGCAGCGTAGCCGTACTCAGGGAGAAAAACTGCAACCGTCCCGTCCCTCAGTACGGGATAAGCTCAAACAGGAGCTGCCTGTCCATAAGCCTGCCGCCCCGAAGAAACGGGAGCCGGAGCGATAACTA
>ENA-OZHT01000050-OZHT01000050.1-human-gut-metagenome-genome-assembly--contig:-NODE-50-length-17542-cov-6.450620_pt1 | contig 17542 bp, 20 predicted proteins | sample MGYA00244051_ERZ653696 | MGnify/ENA primary metagenome ERZ653696 (study PRJEB26926, sample SAMN06165338) | human gut metagenome | biome: ENVO:00009003; feature: ENVO:2100002; material: ENVO:00002003... | reverse complement strand
GTCTCGTGGGCTCGGAGATGTGTATAAGAGACAGGAGTTCAGTATGAGAATCCTCCGATTGGTACAGCCCGTCCGGATAGCCGGAACAACCTGTATCCCCGAGGCCATGATGTCAAAGCCCTCAACTTTGTTCATCATATCATGATTTTGCAGGAAACGCAACGAAGAATCTACCCATTAAAACACTTTTGCACGCATCCGCAACCAAACGTCCATCACACAATACAGCCCGGCAGGGGTTTGACCCCCGCCGGGCTGTAAGTCTCGTATTTCAATATATTCCCGCAATTTGCCCGAAACACACGGACAAAATCGTCTCTTCTGTCCGCCGTAGAAAATCTCCCCGCGCATTATCTGTTTTTAGACTGGTGATGCCCGCGGTGTGCTTGAGGGGTGTATAGACCGCCTCATATACCCCGCCCAGCTTCAAAAAAATGTCGAGACGGATAGCATCTTTGGTGCTTTCCCGCTTTACAACCACCCGATCCAGAATCGTTGCTACCAGTGCCGTATCAATGTCCCCGGTGAAGCTGAGTGCCTGGTCCAGAGTCTGACGGATGGCCGGGACAAGCTCAACCGTCTTGAGAACAGAAAGAAGTTTCTGGAGAAAGGCGAACGCACCAAGCGCACCCACCGCCTTTGCAATCTGGGCGGCACGATTGAGAGCCTTGCCCCGGAGGTCAAAGATCTCACACGCACCGAAATGACAGAGCTGATGGAACACATCTTTTCTCTGTCCGAAGTCCAGCGAGCCGTCCGTCACATGGCGATTACTCACACCAACCAAGCGAACAGAGAAAAGGAGTTGAAAGCCGATGGCACTATTTCATCTGAGCGTCACGCAGACTAAGCGAAGCGCAGGACAGTCCGCTATTGCTTCTGCCGCCTACCGTGCCGGGGAGCGATTGTATAGCGAGTATTACGGCGAATACAGCGACTACACCCGCAAGGGCGGCGTGATCTGCTCTGACATTCTCCTGCCGTCCCATGCACCGCCCGAATACGCAGACCGCCAGACCCTATGGAACGCCGTGGAAAAAGCCGAGCGTGGAAAGAACGCCCAGCTTGCATACAGCTTTGACATTGCCTTGCAGAATGAATTTTCCCTTGAGGAAAACATCGCTCTTGCAAGGCAATTTTTATTGGAGAACTTTGTGAGCCGGGGCATGGTAGTTGACTTCGCCGTACACCAGCCAGACCGTGAGGACGGCGGCATACCCAATCCACATTTTCATGCGCTTTGCCCCATCCGTCCCATCGAGCAGAACGGCAAATGGGGACTAAAGCAACGCCGGGTGTACGAGCTGGACGAGGACAGCAAATTATCCAAGAAACCGAAAGTGCTTCCGAATGGCTTTCTTACTAAATATCTCCTAACCTAGCAGAAAACGCCATCCGTCCGTTTACCCTGGGCCGCAAGAACTTTCTGTTCTGCGATACGCCCAAAGGTGCCGAGGCCAGTGCGGTGGTATACTCCATGGTGGAAAGCGCAAAGGCAAACGGAGTAGAACCAATTGCCTGTCTACAGCGTGTGCTGGTGGAGCTTCCATACCTGGGAAAGTCGCCCTCCCATGAAGGATTGGAGGCTTTCATGCCCTGGACACCCGGCATCCAAGAGGATCGTAAGATTCCAAACTCCGATGCTTATACAAATACATATCTTGAGTAACAGCAGGCCCTGGGTGTGGGGCCTGCTGTCTTTTGGTGGGGACGGGGAATTATTGAGCACTTACATCACGACAAGGACGGTCAGAAGAAAGGCAAGGACTTTTCGATACATGGTGTAAAACCTCCTTTTTGATTTCGCGCTTATCACACATGGAACGGTAATGATTATGCTCTCTTCCTGTGATATTCCAGATACATCATGGGGATCAATATGACAGACAGCGTAAGATATAGCGGAATACTAACATCTAAAGTACGGAAAACCTTACCAAAGATGGTGAGAATATTGAAGGAACCCAGATTCTGATAGAATTCCAGCAAATGAGACGGCATGAGGCTCAGAATTTTATCCAACCAGTTTGCCATTCCCTCCAGGAAAGAGGGGAGGAATATCAGAATAAATGGGGTTGTCACCGCAAAGACAGTAGACTTTGTCTTGGCGGAGATCCACATGGTCAGGAACGTCAGGAACAGGTTGCCGATGTAGCCGGATATGAGAGCCAGCATCCAAGCTTGCCACATATTAAGATTATAGATACTTTTCCAGAGCTGCCACTGGATGACGCAGCTTGCGCCCTCGAAGCCGAGATAGCACAAGGTGAACAGGCTATAAATAAGCATGGCTCCCCAGTACAGGACTGTTACCAGCAGAAAACCTGCCTTTATCTTGGCAGAGGTAGCTTTATTCCTGCCACAAAGGGTGGAAAAATACACTGCATCCGCTTTCCATTTGAATTCGTTAGAAAAGATGCCAGCCAACAGAAAACCCAGAATCAGAATTCCCAGCGAAGGAATATATCCGGCGTTTTCCAGCAGCTGATGCCAGCCTTCGTGGTATGTGAAGTAGAAGGGAATCTCTAGTTCTTTGTACTGCCCAATGATATACTGCTTCTCCGATTCGGAATACTTGGAGTAAGCACCATCGGCTTCATCATAAAGCCAATTTTTCAGTAATTTCTCACGGTTGGCGTAAAAGGTATCTTCATCGATGGCAGTGAGCCTGTCAGCGGTGTAATAATCGTACTCCCGGAAACCATTTGAATAGGACTCATTCAGAATTTTCCGGATGGGTGCGAAACCCTGTTTCCAGCTATACGCGATTTCATTCTGCTGCACAATATCTGACTTTGCTTCGGGTGTTGCATTGATCCTTTGATTTTCCTGAATCACTCTGCTCAACTTATTCTGATCCACCCAGCCTTCCCATTCCTTCTGGGCTTCGCGCAGTTTCTTGACAGCAGATGGGCCATATTCGCTCTCCCCCTGTTCATTCACCCACTTTACCTCCACATTCAATGCGCCAGTCGATGATAACCAACAGGACAGCGCCAAGACGGCAATGTACAATATCAGGGCGATCTTACCACCAACGGAACCAAACACCTTTTTTAGTTCATACCGTACCATCGCTATCACCTGTCCTTTCTCCAAAATAACAGAGGAAAACATCCTCCAAAGTTGGCACCACCCTGACGGCATCTTCCGTGGGTCGTCCCCTGGAAACGATTCGCAGCTCCGCACCTCCAGGAATCGTCTTTACGTTTGCCACTTTGTAAGCCTTCAGGCAAGCATCGATCCTGCTTTTGGGCACAGTACAGCTCCAAACCGGTTCTGGCATGGAGTTAATGAGTTCCTCAGCAGTGCCAGAAATGGAAAGGCAGCCGTCCTTCATCAGCAGAATGTCACCCGCGATATACTCAATGTCCGAAACGATATGTGTGGACAGCAGCACGATTCGATCCTCTGAAAGCTCGCTGATCAAATTCCGAAACCGAATCCGCTCGCTGGGGTCAAGGCCTGCCGTCGGCTCATCCAGAATGAGAATTTTTGGGTCGTTCAGCATGGCTTGGGCAATACCTGCCCGGCGCTTCATGCCGCCGGAGAGGGTTTTCATTTTCTTGTACCGGGCTTTCACTAGCCCAACTTGCTTCAGTAGTTCCTTGACCCGCTCCTTTGCCACCGCAGGTCGGATGCCCTTCAATGCCGCAATGTACATCAGGTAGTCAAAGACAGAGAAGTCAGGATAATATCCAAAATCCTGAGGTAGATATCCCAGCAGATTCCGGTATCTGCCGTCCATGGCAAAAATGTCTTCTCCATCCCAGATAATTTGCCCGGATGTGGGCTTCATCAAGGTAGTAAGCATCCGCATCAGGGTGGTTTTACCAGCGCCGTTGACGCCAAGCAAACCATAGACGCCGCAGCGTAAATCATAGCTGAAATGATCGACAGCTTTGAAGTCGCCAAATTCTTTTGTTAAGTCTCTAATTCTCAAATCCATAAAGGTTTCACCTCCATAATCGTTTGCCATTTCCTCTGTCCGCGATAGAGGGTATATCCCATGAAGAAAACAGATGCAGCCAGCAAAGATACCCACGCAGGAACAGAGATGGCACGGAAAACAGCATCATTCAGAACGAGCACTGACCAGGCTCCAGCCCAAAGGACACACAGAAGCAGGGAAAGTGCCTGAGAATTGATCCGCTTGCTGTAAAGGGTTCTGAAGCAGATACAGCAGGTCACATTGAAGGGGAGCATAAACTGTGTAAGCATTTCCCAGAGAGTCATTCTGCTAAGCAGGGTTGCGACCGCATAGAATGCTGACAGCAGCGCCATATCTACCCAGGCAAAGAGGGTGAGTCGTGCCGCATAGATGGAACGAAGGGTATAAAATGTTGTACATTCGATTTCCAAAGCATCGCAACTTCGGTTTTTCCAGATTTCCGGATAAATCAGAATTACAAACAGCGATCCGGTAAGCCCCAGAATACGGCGCACGATGAAGTCGGTTTCTGAGTTTTTAAGCAAGAAACATACAAAGGCAAGCAGCAGCCCTTGCATCAGCCACCAGCGTTTCTTGATGAACTTACTCTGCTGATACAGAAATTCTATGTGGGAAACGGTTTGTTCCGATTCCTCAGAAAGAAATGCTTCCTTGGAAACAGAAATGGTTTTCTGTATTTTGGATTCATCGCAGGTCACATCAAAACGAAAGAGTTCCTTCATTCAAAATCCTCCTTCCCTAAATATATCGTCAATAATTCTTTTGCACGTTTGATCCGGTACTTCACCAGCGGCAGACCGATACCCAAAATTCTGGCAATTTCCTTTTGTCTGACTTCCTGAAAGAAATACAGGATGGTTACTTCCCGCAGTTCCTGTGGAAGATGTTCCAGAGCCATATGGACATCCATCCGTAAATCCAGGGACTCCATCAGGCAGACTGGATGCTCCGGCAGTTCCTCCATCGGCAGTTCTTCCGGCTTTCTGTAATAATCCCGGCACAGATTGCCTGCAATCACATACAGATAATTTGCAGCCTTCCCATAGTGCTGGTACTGATGGAGCGTGCGGAAGAACCGGGCAAAGGTTTCCTGGGTCAAGTCTTCTGCAAAGCCGGAGTCCTTGATATGTAGGTGGCAGTAACGCAATATCTTTGGGTAATACTTCCGCACAAAGGATTCGATGGCCTGATCATCGCCATTTTGCATTCTGTGCAGGAGCAGGAAATCGCCGTCCATGTTTTTCCTCCTCTCCTGTAGATTAAAAGCGCTTTCATTTAGTATAACGAAGCAGAACGGAAAAAAGATAGTCTGAGATGAAATATTTTTACGCTGGAGCTGTTAAAAAAGCCCTCCCCAGAAAAACGCAGATCCTCTCTGGAAACAGAAAGGGTCTGCGTTTTTGGGCATCGAGGCTGTGGATAACTTTTTAATTATACTCTAAATGAGCAAATTCATAAAATAGACAAAAAGCCCCTATAGCGACGAGCACTGACGTAGAGAGGCTGGGGAACTCCATCTTTGCACGTCAGGAAAAACCACGCAACAGTCAGAATGATCCGAAAACGGTCAATCGCCATAGCAGTGCGGATCATAAAGGATTTTAGTCCCAGATAGCGCTTTTGCTGTTTGAACATGACTTCTATTTTCCAGCGGTGTGTATAGTGTTCCAGGATTTCAGCATCAGTAAGCGTAAAATCAGAGCACAAAAACACTTTCAAGGTGTTACAGCCCCCGAATTTTTCCTTTTCGCTGTAATCCGCAAAAATGCACGATCCCTGGCAAGCAACCTTCGCTTGCCGGGGATGTTTCCTTTTCAAATGTCTTGTCCACGATGGTTCTGCATTACAAACCTCAGACTATCCCGCAGCTCCTGGCTATGGCTCCTCGTCATCCCAATCCGGGTACTGCGCCGGCGAATCTCCAACAGATTTGATCACACGGGAGTTTCTCGTTTTCTCCTCCAATTCCTGCATCACTCTGCACTGAAAACGCCATTCATCTCCAAAATCAAACAAGTACTTAAATTTATCACCTTTTTTCAGTCCGAGTCGTCCAAGCGGCATTTTATAGGATATCCGGCAGCCCTCATCCATATCGTCGGAATAATAGGCGGCAAAATCGCTCCAATACCGGTCATCCATAAAGAACGCATGGCAATGGTCATCATCAAATTCGAAAGCATCCAAAATCGCTTCACTCAATGCGCCAAGGGTTTTCTGCTTGCCGATTTGAATGTATCGATAACAGTCACGCCCTAACGATACTTTAATTACATAGCTCTCCACTTGGGTCCGCTCTGTCTTCTTTTGGGGTTTGGATTTCGGTTCACTGTCACTGAGCGAGAAACAAATTGTACCGTTTGTCTTTGCGTCCATGTAAATTCTTTTGAAGGCGTCGCTGATCCCTCTCCCGAAGCTGACCGGATAGGATACAACCAGCCCATCCGAAATAATACTGTCCCGGAACGGGAGCAAAACCGCATCCAATAGCACCGGACCTTTTCCAAGCATTTCTTCCCAGCTTGAAACCAGACCTTTTACCATGTAAACCTTCTGGTCATCCTCCGAAATGAACACAGTTCCTTTTTTCAAACGCCGCTCCATAATGTACTTTCCCGGCTTGCACTGCGCCCACCCTGCCACAATTTGGGCCAGCTCCTCCGACAGATCTGCCTGGGCAAGGTATTCCTGAAGCACCTCTGTGTGCGACCACAAATAATTCGCAACCTTCTTTGCGTCAGCAGCGTCAACACCCCGGTTCCGGTCAATCGTCCCCATGCTGGGACATACCTGATATTTTTGGTTCACGTAGTCCAGCAGAGGAAACCAAAGCTGATAAAAAAGCTCCGCATCTTGTTTTTCTAATGTCATATTCTGCTCCTTATCTATTGCGCTATTTTTCTTTCCGCAGGATGTCCATGTTATGTTTTTAGCTTAGCACCTTTGCGCCAGACAGGCAACCGAAATCACCAGTTGAAACGAATATTCGTCTTTTTTACCTAGAACTTCTTTTTATTTCTGTGCAATATGCCATAGGTTGGCTATTATCTGGCACCTTCTTTATTCTTATCACAATGCACTTTTCAATTAGATATGCTTTTTGTTCCTCCAGCTAAACTTCTTCAATCCATTCGAACGCAAAAATTATATTGATTATTCGTACCGAATAGCATATACTATTTATGAGGTGAATCCCATGGAAACGCGAATCTGTAATTTGATGATCAGCACTTCCGGCGGCACTGCCGGTGGAAGTGCCAACAATTATAAAATCTCCCTGCCGTCCACTTGGGTTAAGGAACTGGGATTGGATGCCGAGAATCGTCAAATGGAATTGAGCTTTGACGGAACATCCATTACAATTACAAAGAAGCTTTCCTTCTCCGAATTTCTGGAAGCCAATCGCCAAACTGGCCATAAGCTGTTTCTGCTTTCCTGCTATTCCGGTTCCGTTCTCTGTGCCCGAATCGCCGCCGATGAAACAGCAAAGAAACTTCGTGTAGAAAATCTCGTTTCCGATTTTCTAAAGCTGCCCTTTGGGAACAACCAGAATCCCAGTTGGGAGGATTATCTACATTTTTTGGAAAGCCGCTGCATTCCGCGAACCAGGGCTGGGCTTCTGGAATATCTGGAAACCATTGGTGTAGACCGTTACGACCCGTTGGAAATCATTCAAAAGACGCAAGGACGGATGGCCGAGGACGCTATTTGGCTTACCGTGGAGGAAATAAAATGACTGTACACTTGGTATCCAATCAAAAAATTGCAGAAACCTCCTCCAAGGGCAATCAGGAAAAATGGCTGGACAGCGGCATCTGGTACAAGCTGGACCAATTTGGCTACGAGGCACTGGCGGAGGTGTTTACCTCCCAATTGCTGGAGTACAGCAACATCGAAGCGGCCTTTCCCTTCACTTTCGTGCGCTATCAAATGGAGCGTTTGCAGGTACATGGTCGGGAACGCACCGGCTGCAGCAGCCGGAATTTTCTGCGGGATGGCGAGTCGATCATAACCTTGGCCCATCTGTTCCTGCAATACACAGGAGAGCCTCTTTCTGAAACGTTGAACCGGCTGACCAGTGACAAAAAACGAATGGCCTATCTGGCAGAGGAAACGGCCAATATCACAGGGCTTTCCCTGTTCCCCCAGTACCTGACGCTGCTGTTTGAAATCGACGGTCTTGTCCTCAATGACGACCGCCACCTGAACAATATTGCGGTTCTTGCCAGGAATGACACTTTTGACTACTGCCCCATCTTCGACCAGGGTGCGGGGTTCCTCTCTAACGTCATGTATAATCCCTTTGAGATAATCCCCAAGTCCCTGATTGCCCAGGCAAAGGCTCGTCCGTTCCAGACCACCTTCAACCGGCAAATTCACACCATGGAAAGCCTGTATGGTAAGCAGCTGGAAATCCCCTCTTTTACCCGGGAACAGCTTGCGCAAATGGTAATGCCGCTGTTGGAATACTACCCCGCCCGTGATCGGGAGCTGATTGCCGACCGGGTTTGCGAAACGGTTTTGCTGCGGCAGAAATGCAGATGAACGCAACCCCGTGGCGAAACCCATTGTTATCCAGATAGCAATGACGTATAATACTTCTAACGGCGAAACACGACAAATATCCAACTACAGGAGGAAACCCGCCATGATCTTTCTTTGCTACCCCAAATGCACCACCTGCCAGAAGGCCCAGAAATGGCTTGACGCGAAAGGCATTCCATATGAGACCCGCCACATCAAGGAGCAAAACCCAACCGAAGCCGAACTCCGGCAGTGGCATCAGAAAAGCGGACTTCCGCTGAAAAAGTTCTTCAATACCAGCGGGCTTCTCTATAAGGAGAAACACCTGAAAGAAAAACTTCTGCTCTTATCCGAGGACGAAATGCTGGCCCTTCTGGCGGAGGACGGAATGCTGGTCAAGCGCCCGATGCTGATCGGGGATGATTTTGTACTGGTAGGTTTCAAGGAGGCGGACTGGGAAAAGGCGCTGGAAAATATCTAATGCCCCCTCACAGTCCCCTGAAAATCATCATGCCCCCATTGCCGTTTCCGCATAATCATGATAAAATAGTAGTAGAATATACATGAAGGAGGGACTGCGATGCGGTATTCTGTGGAAGAAATCAAGGCAATCGCAGCAGCCTTGGCAGCACAATATGGAGCAGACCGTGTCTATTTGTTCGGCTCCTACGCCAGAGGCGATGCCGATTCCAACAGCGATATCGACTTGAGGATCGACAAGGGCTCCATCCGTGGCTTACAAATGGGTGGACTTGCCGCTGACCTGGAAGATGCGTTTGGAATGGCTGTAGATTTGGTTCCTACCGGAAGCCTGGACAGTAAATTCCTACAATCCATTTCTGACGATGAGGTACTGCTGTATGAAGCCTCTTGACCGAAATGTGGAATATCGTTTCCCGCAGTTTCGGCACCGTTGACCCGGAAATAACCTGGGAGATCTTGACCGAAGACATTCCCAAGTTGAGGGTCTATTGTCAGCAAATCATCGAAGAAGCTGAAAGCACTTGCGAATAGCTTTCTTATTAAATGTTCCCCACCCATAGACGATCCCCGGCAAGCATCAAACGCCTGCCGGGGCCGTTTGTTTTCAGTTCAGCACCATATTAAAAAATTTCGCATTGTGGCCTTCTCCACTGATAACGTAGAATAATCCACGGTAGGAGAATTACAGCTCAGCTTGTAAACTCTGCAACTCGTAATTATGCGAAAGAGCTTCTTCAACGGCATCCATAATTTCTATTGAAAACTCTTTCTTTTTAATATTCAATGCAGTAAGCATCTTTTTGTTTTTTCGGAAAGTCTTAAATAAGAGATTCTTATCTTTATCGTCCAATTCAATTTTATATAAGAGATTGCATAGTGAAATAATCAACGGCTTATACTCATTGCATAGGCTTGTGTCAATTTTTCCATTGTCCCATGACATATACTTATCAAATTCACGCTCGCCAAATTTAGGTAACAACCCCATTATTGGATTTACAAGGAACTGCGTTGACGAAAGCATAAGATTTACATAGGAACCAAGCGCATACTGCTGCGCTTCCGTCATAGCCATATAGTCTTTTCCAAAGTCTTTGACATTGCTGATTGCTTCTCTAAGCACATTGGTTTCCGCTTCGATCCTTGCAATACGCTCATTCAATTCAACGATAGCAAGTTTGTAAGATTTTACATCACGCTCACTGATAAGTGTAAATACATTTTCAATTCTCTTTTTATCACTTGCAGATTTCCAAAACACTAAGCCACTCGCAATGAGCGCAACGCCAGCAATAGCCCATCCAACCGGTCCCGCAAGTGCAAGGAATGCGTTACCGGCAGCCATACCACCGCCGCCTGCCGCAAGCGCCCCGCCACCAAGCCAAGCTAAGGCGGCATTCGTTGCGGCTGCCCCACTCAATGCTGAAATAGCGGTTCCCGTAGAAGCCACACCGAATGTAGTCGCTATTCCCATTGCAGCCGTTGGGCCAAGTGCGACGACAGCTACTCCGGCTCCCAAGCCTGCTGCACCTGCACCGGCATTTTTAACCGCTGCTGTCTTGTAATCGCTTTCTATTTTTTCAGCTTGTTGTTTCCAATTCAGTCGAATTTCCTTTAATCTTTCGCACTCTATTCTTTTGTCGTTTGGGATATTACGAATTTCATCAAACAGTTCTTGAATAGAATTTAGCTCTACGCACAAATCCTTTGAGTACTCACCAAGCTCCTCGATTATTTGATTTGTTTCATTGATTGCTGCCTGAGCTTCGTCTTGTGCTGTTTTCAGTTTTGACTTTTTCTTGCACATCACAAAGGGCCTCCTTGGAAATAGGCATCTATTTCTGCTTTTGATTTTATAATTTTACTTTCAGGTACATTGCGTTTTTGGGCGAGCAGGACTGATTTTTCAAATGACTCTTTATATAGTCCACTTGCTTTCAAATCATCAACAAAAGATACAAGTTCTTTGTCATCGTATGCTTCCGAGAGCATCATTAAGCCCTTTATGTAGTCATCAACTATAAACTTTTCTCTTTTTATGAACGACACATCGGTAGAAGTTTTCTTTGATTGCACTCCTCGCTTAATTTCTCCGTAAAGAGATAGTGTAAAGCGTCCAACGCCTACAATATTGAATCTCATAAGGAATTCAACGACATTAAGAGTACCACCACCGGCAGAAATTGCCCGAATGGAAGCATCTCCAATATCTATTAAGCAAAACGTTCCGTGAGCAACGGTCAACATTCTTTTTACTGTTGCATTTGAAAACGGCTCGCAATTTTTCCATAACAGTTTGCCGTTTCTGTTTTCTTTTGGCGTTGCGGTATAGTATTTTATCAGGCGCCGAATCGAATAAAATAGCCTTACAACCATTTCATTGATAAATACCGGAATTGCTTGTGCTGTTTGGAATCTGCTGTCATAGCCTTTTTTAAACAATTTCAACGCCAATTCATTTACGGATTTGTCAAATTCAGATGCAGAAATGTTGAGTTTTCTCTTTATTGCTATTACATCGTTACTCCAAGACCATATTGGCGACGGTATGCCCATCCCCCTGCCTCTGCTGCTTGAAGAACCAGACATATCCGAAATTAAATGTCCAATCCAATTTGCTATGCCGCAAAAGAGCTTACCGGGTATATTATTACCTTTAAGTTCAAACTTCCCGTCAGAATTGTTCAGCGATATAAGCTCGCCATCCGATATGAAGTCAGATGTATTTGTAAATTGATTAAGGATAGAAAAGAATAAACCTAACAGCGTTGGATTATGTCCCAGTGATTTGAAGTGGTGATTACTCGGAGTCAGATTTATTAACTCTCGAAACACCCCACCTCCAACACTTTGGTCATAAGGAATTTTGAATTTCTGCTCAAGATAGCTTACCGCTGACGATAAAGCGTTCTTTTCGCCCTGATAACCGCAGAGCTTGGCAAAATCAATCGTCCTGTTTGCGAACCATTCATCCGTTATATCTCCCAACGGCGACTCTCCGGGTTTGCCAACAAGAAAGATATCAATTATACCACATAAGACTCCCGAACTTGCAGATAGAATATAATCATTTTTATCGCAATTCAAAGTCAAATTCTCGATCGTGTCAAGGGTTTCATTCAGTTGGTCATCTAGATCATTCAACTCGTCAGAAGCTTCAACAAGTGCTTCAGATACACTGCCTGGAAATATATATTCGTCCTTATCGACTGCTAACTCAAGCACCATTGCTTTCTTGTTATCCATCTCTTCATCGGCTCCTTCGGCTCATATCGGCATCTTCATTGAGAATCTGAAACGCATCAGAAAGCATATAGCATATGTTCTGTATGTGAATTATTTAATAGCACCCCTTATTCTGCTGTCTGCGTTGCTCCTATCCTGATGAATCTGCTCCTGTAGGGCATCGGCCACTAGACGCTTAGCCCTGCATTCTCTTTTCCCTTTCGGATAAAATGATAATTCTATTTTGGGGAATAGGATCTCTGAATATTCCAATTTCCATGTAGTAGCACGATATGTCTGTAGTTTGCTCATTCTCCAAGCAGTAAATTCAGTCCGGTTTGTATTTTTTCAATGCATGGTAAGTAATTCTAATCTCTACATCCGGTCGAAAACTCTCACCGCTGGAAAACGCAAGAGAATCCCCCATTGTAATGGATGCAACATCATCCTCACCATTAATCCAGCCAAAGATCAAATCGTACTCCGGAATCAGTTCAATGTTGGTAAATCCGGCATTCTCAAAGTCGTGTACAATCCGGCTATACGGTTTTCCTCTTGCCTCCTTGGAAGACATCGGCGTCTGAACTTTTTTTAACGAGTGATAGGTGATTTCAATTGGCGTATGTGACGAGAAAATAGAACGGGCCGAAAAATCTGTTAAGTTCCCGATTTTAATAACAGTTACCATTCTCTCCTGCTCGACCTCTTTCAAGCTTAGGTCTTCAAGATTGTTTTCCAATATTTTTTCAAATCCCGCCTCTCGGAGTTTCTCTACGACATTGGCGTAATCCTGACCAATCAGTTGGTCTGAATTCGTGCCAACAGCTATTAGGCTGTTGAATTCTTGGACAACAATATACCCAGTAAGGATAAAGACGAAAATCAAGAAAATTACAATGCAGGTAGCACGGATGCGAATTTTCCGAATTTTCTTTTTCAAGGAAAGGATTTCCTCTGATTGTTTTGCATTGGGAGCAACTACCCGACTTACTTTCTGGAAGGACTTATCATTACCTTCATCTTCATCATCAACTTTGTCATTGTTCCCATCTTCATCATCGCAGTTATCGCTGCAAACACAATAATCATCTAAGTAGTCCAAATAAAGCTTAGCGCCACATTCTGTGCAAACCCAATTGTCATCGTGGTTGAAAAATACTTGCTCATTAAGTGCCTCGTCGCAATTGGGACAGCAATAGCATATCTCATAAGTACTACGACCCCGGTATAACTTTTTTCCGCAGTCACTGCATGTATAAATGGCGTCGTTATAGAAATCCGGCTGATCATTGAGCGTACAATTACAGTTCGGACATGCATATTCTACCTTATCGCGTTCATAGTCTTCCTCAGAGTCATACACCTCATCTTCGGTTATTCTGTTTTTATGTCCACATTCTGTACACCGCCAGCTTTCGCATGAATCTGTAAATCCACTTTGTTTATTTAGCACCGTGCCACAGCAATCACAATGCCAGACTATGTTAGAGAAGCGATGCATAGTCGACTCAATATCATCTCCATATAATTCCTGACCGCATATCTCGCATGTCCACACATTCAGATTCGGGTCAAAGCCTATTTGTTCATTTAATATTGCATCACAATTGGGACAATAGTATTCATCATCATCGTTGCACATAGGAATCCCCTTTTTCTCTACTATCTTACATAAGTCTTAAGGCCCGTTCTACGCTTTATCTGATATGTTACTTTTTTTAATATGCTCAAATTGTAGCAACGAATCAGCACACCCGTTCCCGCACCAACATCAGCGCATACCCCAGCAGATTCTGCCCGTTCCACTTTGCCCTATCCACCCTGTCCGGGTCATTCATAGATAGCCCAATCCCCCAAATGCGGTCCTTCACAGCGCACTCTGCCAGGACTGCATTTCCAGTAACTTTCAGCTGCTCCTTGAGATCTTCATTTTGAGAAAACTTAGCCACCAACCCTTCAAAAACAATGATCTGCCGCACACCGTTCCATGTATTTTCATCGTAGTTGGATACCGCCCGGCCCAGTGCCTTTATTTCCGCCACATCCGTAGTGCCAAGAATCTGGGCTGCTATCGCTTTATCATGGAAACGGATGGCCTATTGGTACATCATGTATTGCTCCATGGAAGAAAAGGTGACGCCGCCCACGGTAAATGTGGATAAATACCAGTTGCTGAGATACCCGTTCTCCTCATTGGGATTGTGAAAACAAATAATATTCATAACATTTCCCCTACTTTTTGCACCGCTAGATCAAGCTCCAGATCATGCAAACCGAAATAAGCCTTTTTCAGAAAATCCAGTGGCACCTTTTTCAGCACTTCTGCACTGGGAATATTGTAAAACCATTGATAGTAAGCGTAGAACTCGCCGATCCAATCCGGAATAAATCCGGGAATGGCTGTTCCGGGCTTCAGGGAATATCCTTCTGTCTTCGTGAAATACGCCCACAGCTCCTTTGCATCCATTGTATTGACATAGGCCTGTGCTTCATCAATGCTTTTCCGGATCTTACTGGACATATAGGTTTTAATAAAATCCTCGGTGTCTTTATCGGGAAAATTTTGCGCCACAAAGTCAAATAGCTTTCCCTGGTTTTCCACCACATCATTCAAATAATCCCGCGGATATGCAAACATACTTTTTCACTCCTCAAACAACATACTGAATACTTTGGTCACCTTATTTGCATCGGAATCCACCAGTTCTCGCATTTTCTGCCTTGCAGTAATGTCCCGCTGATTATACTTCTCGTTAAACTCCGTATAGTCAACGGTCACCAGACTGTCAGGAACTTCGTGCAGCTTGGAATAAGCCAGTTCAGATTTCATACAATACTGGATTCCCAAACCGCCCAAAGAAAGCAGTTCTTCCAAAATATCCATGTCAATATTGTCCCGCACAAACTCTTTTGCAATGTAGAAGTAGGATGCGTTGGCCCTCCAGCACTTGATCACATCGTAGCCGCTTGTCTCTATGCCGTATTTCTCGATAAACTTCTTCGCCAGCATACGATAACGCTTGGAGTCCGCTGCATCTCGGTGCTTCATCAACTCTGCAAGCCACGCAAGAACACCTTTCTCCTGGAAATCAAGGATTTGAAGGCTATTCATGTCAAGTTCGTACTGGTGAACATAGCCGATTGCTTCATTCGGTCTGCAAACTGCCCACTCTTTCGCAAGGTCGATGCTTTCGGTTAAATAAAAGCCCTGTCCATAGTCATGCTTTTCTTCGCCCATCCCATACGTGGGCACGACAATTTTATTGGGGCTTCCATGGAATAAAATCATGGTCTATTTGCTTCCTCCTTCCCTGTTTTGCACTGCATGGTATACCGCGCAAATTGCAACATTCAATAGTCCGTAACTATTCATTTTTCGCTTTTTATTGTACCCCAAAGCCGGCGCAAAATCAACCACGGACTGTAATTGTCTGCTTTCGGTATTGCGCGCAGCAGTTTAAAAATGGCTCAATAAAGTTTTATGCCAGCCCTCAAAATTCTCCGTGCGCTTCACCATTTATCCAAAAGCCGCTGTCCCTCACCCATACGCAATTCCCGGCAAGCAACCTTCGCCTGCCGGGGACGTTTATTTTCAGTTCAGCACCACATTATAGTAAATTTTCGCACTGCGGTCACAGTACACAGACAGATGCACCCCATCCGTCCGCCACACAGGGTTGCTGCGGGCTTCATCAGTTCTTCATAATGTGCGCCACCAGCCGCAGATTCCGTTCTATGAGAACATTCCTCGCTTCCAGATCTCCCTTCCCTGCCAAATCCAGATAGTACCGTTCCTCTTCCTCCGTCAGCGGGCGGGGAAAGCTGCCCGAGGACAGCTGCAGTGAATAAAATAATGAACTGAGCATCAGCCAGGCCGCTGCCAACATGTTCGCCACCTCCACTGCCACTGTATTCCCCATTGCCCGTCCTTTTTCCAACAAAATACCGCCGGGGCATTTTGCCCCGGCGGCGAAAACTGTTATTCCTTTCAGGCGCTGCGGTATTGGTCGAGAAAATCCTCCCACGGATATCCGTTGATCGTTCCGTTCCCGGACATATCCAAAACAATCATTACTGCCATTGTATCACAGCAAACACCCGGTGTCATCAAAAACCGGCACATTTCCGCGCATCGATAACGGGGCAGTGGAACTATGGTCATCATACACCATAACTCCCCGGTGTGAGGTGCGCGGCACGCAACTTTTTTCAAAATTGTCGCACGCCGCGCGACCACAAATTTCGGGAACCTGCTATACTAAAATCGCCAAATAAGCAGTGGACAATAGCATCAAACGGTGATATTATTTTACTGTAATGGTTCCAAAAATCGGCGGGGAAGCCCCCGAAAGAAAGAGGAATGGAATATGGAAGTACGCAGATGCATGAAATGTATGCACCCGCTGACGGCGGGAGAAACCGTCTGCCCGGAATGCGGACGCGCCTACGGCAGCGCGAACGCGGAGTCCTTCGCCCTGAAACCGGGAACGATTCTGGAGGGAAAGTACCTCGTGGGCGAAATGCTGGGTCAGGGCGGTTTTGGCATCACCTACATCGGCTTTGACCTGCTGCTGGAGCAGAAGGTCGCTATCAAGGAATACTATCCCATGAGCACCGGTATGGTCAGCCGGGAGGGACACTCCACCGTGGTGTGGAGCAGCGCCATGATGGGAAAAACCGGCACTCAGAAAGGCTTCGACAGTTTCCTGAAGGAAGCCCGGAAAATGGCAAAGCTTGGGGGCATTCCCGGCGTCGTGGGGGTAAAATCCGTTTTCATCCAGAACGAAACGGCCTACATCGTCATGGACTTCATCGAGGGCGAGACCCTCCTGAAAAAATTGCAGAAGAACGGCCCCATGGACTTTGACAGCTGCGTCAAACTCATGACCCCGATCATGCAGGCACTGGCAGAAGTCCATGAGCACGGCATTATCCACCGGGACATCAGCCCGGACAACATCATGGTGCGGCCTGACGGCAAGCTGATTTTGCTGGATCTGGGCGCGGCGAAGGATTTGGACATTCAGGGAAATGACGGCAGCGTCCAGTCCTCCCAGATGGTGGCCAAGCACGGATTCAGCCCCATTGAGCAGTACAGCAAGAGCGGAAAGGTCGGTCCGTGGACGGACATTTACGCCATGGCCGCCACCATCTACTATTGCTGCACCGGCATTCTCCCGCCCCCCGCGACAGACCGCACCATAGACGATACGCTGGCCTGTCAGCCGCTGCTGACGCAGGCGCAGTTCGACATTCTTGCGGACTGTATGCATATGCGCCCGCAGGATCGTCCGCAGAGCATGGACACGCTCCTGCCTGTCTCTTATACACATCTGACGCTGCCGACGAAGAGGATAG
>ENA-OZHT01000047-OZHT01000047.1-human-gut-metagenome-genome-assembly--contig:-NODE-47-length-18288-cov-7.060001_pt1 | contig 18288 bp, 17 predicted proteins | sample MGYA00244051_ERZ653696 | MGnify/ENA primary metagenome ERZ653696 (study PRJEB26926, sample SAMN06165338) | human gut metagenome | biome: ENVO:00009003; feature: ENVO:2100002; material: ENVO:00002003... | reverse complement strand
CACTATCCTCTTCGTCGGCAGCGTCAGATGTGTATAAGAGACAGATATATTCCAACTTAATTGCAGAAATGTCTGATTATTTTAAAGAACATTTTGAGTGCGATTTGATTCCACTAAATTTAGACTTTATGGTTAATGTATGCAAACGTGATGAAAATGTAAAACTTATTGCTCAATCCATGAAATTACCTAATGGTGGAAACGCACAACTGGATGTTGGTAACAATCAAGAATATATATTACCATTTATCGGTGAACTACGCTCACTATTAAATGACAATCAGGCTGAATTAGAGAAAGTACCTGATTTCAGAGAAGCCTTAGAACAATTTATGTTTGAAATGGAAGAAATGTCCGATTATCCTTGGATTGAATTATTATGGGAAAACGAAATAAAAACACGAAGTAACCGTGTTAAGTTCGTTTTCAATTACATGAATAAATCTTATTGTTTAATACAATATTACTATAGTAATGTGCTAATTGGAATGGAGCGAATGAATTATGTTATCGAATACATTGTCAATCATAGAAATGACGATACAACGCAAAATGAATAAAAATATAGATAGCATTGCCTTAACTAATTTTTTCAAGAATTATAGAAAAAATATGTGGATTTATCCTGGCGTTTTGAAAAGAAAATTTTCCTTATCTATTCCTGAAATCTATGATTTTTTATCTGAATTGGAAAAGCAAGGAATTTTGCAAAGTTATTATGAATTATATTGTAGTAATTGCCAAAAATCTATGGGGACAGTACGTTTGTTTAATGAGTTACCAGAAACTTTTGAATGTGAACTCTGCCATAGCGAACTTTCCTCAATAGAAAATTCATTTTTAATATATATGGTGGTACGTGATGATTGATATTATGCCAGATGATAAAGAAATTTCTAAGGCATTAAATGTCCTTAATAGTATATCTGATAAATTAAGATATGAAAAAATTTGTGAAATTAGTGAAGCCCAAAAAAACACTTATAAAAAATTACTTGAAAAATTCAAACAGCTTCATGACATTTCCCCTACAGATAATGCCCCTAAAAATTTACATAACTTAAAAGGCGAAGCTTTAGAAAATTTAGTTTCTTATCTCTTAACTATCTCTGGAAATATTTTTAATGTAGATAGAAACTTACGAACTTCAACGAATGAAATAGACCAAATCGTTACTTTAACTCCTCAAGGAAAAGTTTTGTTGACATATCATCTGATTGACCCGAAACTTGATACCTTTCTAGGAGAATGCAAAAATTACGACAAAGCCGTTAGTGTTACATACATAGGAAAATTTTGTAGTTTGCTTTTAACAAACAACATAAAAATAGGCATTTTATTTTCGTATTATGGTACTAGCGGAACTGGATGGAGTAATGGTGCTGGACTAATAAAAAAATTTTATCTCCATAAGGAGAAATTGGAAGATAAATATTGCATTATTGATTTCTCTATAAAAGAATTTGAAGCAATCCTTAACGGTAAAAACCTATTACAAATTATAGATGAACAGTTGAAATCTTTACAATTTGACACTGATTATTCCCGTTATCTTTCAAAACATCCAGCAGAAGACTAAAAAGTTAATAAGCATTTTCCTTATAGACGTTCAAAACTGAGCGTCTATTTTTTTACCCCAAAACCAGAAAGGATGTGATACCACGAAGAAATCACCACCGCCGGAGCGTTCCCCTCCGCTTCCAGACCAGAATCCGAAACCAACCATCAAACACAACATTCAGAAAGGACAGGTACATCTATATGGAATTAAAATTCGTTATCCCCAACATGGAAAAGACATTCGGCAACTTAGAGTTTGCCGGAGAAGACAAAACAGAACAAAGAAGAATCAACGGACGCATGACGGTACTCTCCCGCAGCTTCAACCTGTATTCAGACGTACAGAGAGCGGATGATATTGTAGTTATCCTCCCTGCCGAAGCCGGAGAGAAACATTTTGACTTTGAAGAACGTGTAAAGCTCGTCAATCCCCGTATCACCGCAGAGGGCTATAAAATCGGCACAAGGGGCTTTACCAACTACATTTTGCACGCTGACGATATGGTAAAAGCGTAAGGAAAAGGAGGACATCAGACTATGAGATTAGCAAACGGAATCGTGATTGACAAGGAAGCAACATTCGGGGCATTGAAATTTTCTGCCCTCCGCCGTGAGGTTCACCTCCAGAATGAAGACGGCTCGGTATCAGAAGAAATCAAGGAGCGTACCTATGACTTAAAATCCAGAGGACAGGGGCGTATGATTCAGGTTTCCATTCCTGCCAGCGTGCCATTAAAGGAATTTGATTACAATGCAGAGGTGGAAATCATCAATCCTGTGGCAGACACCGTGGCAACGGCTACCTTTCAGGGGGCAGAGGTGGACTGGTACATCAAGGCGGAGGATATTATCCTGAAAAAAGGGGCTGCCATGAATCCGCAGCCGCCGAAGAAAGACGCTCCCCCTGTAAAATAACAGGAACATAAAAAAGCGAAAGGAGGATTGTTCCCATGAAGCAGCTTTTCCCCCGTGGAAAACGTATCCATCCCACGGATAAAGACCTTGTGTTCCATACTGCCTTTGCCGCCCTGTTCCCTGTCTTCCTGCTGGTTGTCCTGCTGTTTCATATCCAGCAGATTGTCGGAACCAACTGGCAGGAAGTGACCCTCTCCCAAATAACACAGGACATAAATATCCCTTACCTGTTATTCAGCATGGGCGTGGCAGGGCTGGTGTGCCTTACAGTAGTTCTTCTGTTCTGGCGATACCGCAGGGACGAAGTAAAGCAGCTCATCCACCGCCAAAAACTGGCAAGGATGGTATTGGAAAACAAGTGGTATGAATCAGAGCAGAGAAAGGAGAACGCTTTTTTCAAGGACTTGTCTTCCAGCCGTTCCAAAGAAACCATCACTTACTTTCCCAAAATCTACTACCGGATGAAACAGGGCTTGCTCCATATCCGTGTGGAAATCACCTTAGGGAAATATCAGGAACAGCTCTTAAACTTGGAGAAAAAGCTGGAAAGCGGCTTGTACTGTGAGCTGACGGATAAGGAATTAAAGGATTCCTACGTGGAGTACACCCTGCTCTATGATACCATTGCCAACCGTATCTCCATTGAGGACGTACAGGCAAAAGACGGCAGGCTACGGCTTATGGAAAATGTCTGGTGGGAGTATGATAAGCTCCCCCATATGCTCATTGCCGGAGGAACCGGCGGTGGAAAGACCTACTTCATCCTGACCCTCATTGAAGCCCTGCTCCGCACCAACGCCGTCCTGTTCGTGTTAGACCCGAAGAACGCCGACCTTGCGGATTTACAAGCGGTTATGCCGGATGTGTACTACAAAAAGGAAGATATGCTCGCCTGCATTGACCGTTTCTATGAGGAAATGATGACACGCAGCGAAGACATGAAACTCATGGAGAATTACCGGACAGGAGAAAACTATGCTTATCTGGGGCTTCCGGCACATTTCCTTATCTTTGATGAATATGTGGCATTTATGGAAATGCTCGGCACAAAGGAAAATGCCGCTGTCCTCAACAAGTTAAAACAAATCGTTATGCTTGGGCGGCAGGCTGGTTTCTTCCTGATTCTTGCCTGCCAGCGTCCAGACGCAAAGTATCTGGGGGATGGAATCCGTGACCAGTTCAATTTCCGTGTGGCTCTGGGGCGGATGTCGGAAATGGGCTATGGGATGATGTTCGGGGAAACCACAAAAGACTTCTTCCTCAAGCAGATAAAAGGGCGTGGCTATGTGGATGTGGGAACCAGCGTTATCTCGGAGTTTTACACGCCCCTTGTCCCAAAAGGACACGATTTCCTCAAAGAAATAAAAAAGCTCACAGACAGCAGGCAGGGAGTGCAGGCGGCGTGCGAAGCGAAAGCCGCAGAAACGGACTGACCTGCTGTGGCTGGTGTGCCGCAAGGCACGCCAGCATGAACCCCTCGTATCTAACAGAGGGGTACAAATCGACAGGCAACAACCAAACAACAGGGCAGAATCCCACAGTACACAAGGGATTTTCCCCATATCCGGCGTATGTCAACAAGGCTCTAAAAGTTGACATACGCTTTTTTAGACAGGAGGGATTTTTACTGAATGAAGAAACATGGGTACGGGACATCAAAGAGAAACGGGAAGTTTACGGTATCTCACAACAGAAACTTGCCTTAGCTGCCGGAATCACCCGTCCGTACCTGAGCGATATTGAAACGGGCAAGGCTCACCCATCCGAAGCATTACAGGAAGCCATCACGGAAGCTCTGGAACGCTTCAATCCAGACGCTCCTCTTGAAATGCTCTTTGACTATGTGCGGATTCGTTTTCCCACTACGGATGTAAAACATATCGTGGAAGACGTGCTGCGGCTAAAGCTGCCTTACTTTATCCATGAAGACTACGGCTTCTACTCTTACACAGAGCATTACTATCTGGGTGATATTTTCGTTCTAGTATCGCCGGAACTGGAAAAAGGGGTGCTGCTGGAACTGAAAGGGCGTGGCTGCCGCCAGTTTGAAAGCTATCTGCTGGCGCAGGAACGGAGCTGGTATGAGTTTTTTATGGATGTTCTCATGGAAGACGGCGTGATGAAGCGGCTTGACCTCGCCATCAATGATAAAACGGGAATCCTGAACATTCCCCATCTGACAGAGAAGTGCCGGAATGAGGAATGTATCTCGGTCTTCCGCAGCTTCAAAAGCTACCGCAGCGGCGAACTGGTACGGCGTGAGGAAAAAGAATGTATGGGGAACACCCTGTATATCGGCTCCCTCCAAAGTGAGGTGTACTTCTGCATTTACGAAAAGGACTATGAGCAGTACAAAAAGCACGATATTCCCATTGAAGACGCAGAGGTAAAGAACCGCTTTGAAATCCGGCTGAAAAATGAGCGTGCCTTTTACGCCATCCGTGACCTGTTAGAACATGACAATCCAGAACGGACAGCCTTTCAAATCATCAACCGCTATGTCCGGTTCGTGGACAGGGACAATGCAAAGCCCCGTTCTGACTGGCGTATCAATGAGGAATGGGCGTGGTTTATAGGGGAACACAGGGGAAGCCTGAAACTGACAACCAAACCGGAACCCTATTCCTTTGAACGCACCCTGCACTGGCTCTCCCATCAGGTAGCCCCCACGTTAAAGCTGGCTCTCCGTCTGGATAAGATGAACCACACCCAGATTGTCCATGACATCATCACCCATGCAAAGCTGACGGAGAAGCACGAAAAAATCCTGAAGCAGCAAGCCGCCGCTGCAAAGGAGGTGGTGCTTTAACGGCGGCAATCTTGAAACATAAGGAATCTTACAGGAAAGAAAGGAGCTTTTATGAATTTCGGACAGAATCTTTACAACTGGTTTTTATCCAACGCCCAGTCCCTTGTGCTGCTGGCAATCGTGGTGATTGGACTGTACCTCGGATTTAAGAGGGAATTTTCCAAACTTATCGGTTTTTTAGTAGTTTCCCTTGTAGCGGTTGGTCTGGTCTTCAATGCGGACGGTGTAAAGGACATCTTACTGGAACTGTTCAATAAGATTATCGGTGCATAGGAAACCCTTGTTACACTTCCGTTATGGAGCAAGCTATGATTGCTTCATGGCGGAAGTCCACTAGGGGCTTGGGGAGCGTAACTCCCCAAAAACCTGACAGAGAAAGGACGTGATACTGATTGAGGAAATGAAAATCTACATCCTGAACACCACAAGGTTTTACCATGAAGATTTTGAGGAATATCCTGGGGCGTGGTTTTCCTGTCCTGTGGATTTTGAAGAAATTAGGGAACGTCTTGGAGTTCAGAGTGAGGAAGAAATCGAAATTGAAGACTATGAGCTGCCGTTTCCATTGGAGGGCAACACAAGGCTCTGGGAAATCAACGCCCTTTGCCGGATGATACAGGAAATGCAGGGAACGCCCCTCTATTATGAAATGGATGTGGTACAAAAGCGGTGGTTTCCCAGCTTTACGGAATTTATCGACCACAAAGACCAGATACACTGCTATCCGGTGCAGGACGGAGAATCCCTCGCCCGTTATCTGGTGCAGGAGGTACAGCTATTTGGAGAAGTGCATCCAGACCTGTTGAACCATATCGACTACGCTTCCATTGGTCGGGAACTGGAAACCAGCGAAAACTACCTGTTTACGGACAATGGTATCTTTTATTACCGCTAAAAGGAGGTGAGTAACTTGGAAGAAATGCGGATTTACATTGCCAACTTAGGCAAATACAATGAGGGCGAACTGGTAGGGGCATGGTTCACGCCGCCTGTAGACTTTGAGGAAGTCAAAGAACGTATCGGTTTGAATGATGAATATGAGGAATACGCCATCCATGACTATGAGCTGCCCTTTGAGATTGACGAATATACCCCCATTGAGGAAATCAACCGCCTGTGTGAAATGGTGGAGGACTTACCGGAATACATTCAGGAGGAACTATCAGAGCTGCAATCCTACTTTGGCAGTATTGAAGAACTCTGTGAGCATGAAGATGATATTATCTGCCATTCCGGCTGTGATGATATGGCGGATGTGGCTCGCTACTATCTGGAAGAAAGCGGACAGCTTGGCGAACTTCCGGCACACTTACAAAACTATATCGACTATGCAGCCTATGGGCGTGACATGGAATTGGATGGAACCTTTGTTATCACGAACCACGGCGTATATGAAATCTTACGGTAGCCCCGTCTGTATCTCTTTCAGGAAATACAGGCGGATTTTTTTATTCAGGGGCGGCTTTTGCTGCCCCATCTTTTAGAAAGGACAGACACTATGAAGAAAATACGAAGCTATACCAGTATCTGGTCGGTGGAAAAGGTACTCTATTCCATCAATGATTTTAAGCTGCCATTCCCCATCACGTTCACACAGATGGCGTGGTTCGTGGTGTCGGTGTTTGCAGTTATACTCTTGGGGAACCTCCCTCCCCTTTCGTTCATTGACGGAGCATTTTTAAAATATTTCGGCGTACCCTTTGCCCTCACTTGGTTCATGTGCCAGAAGACTTTTGACGGGAAGAAGCCTTACGGCTTCCTGAAATCCGTACTGGCATATCTGGTACGCCCGAAACTGACGTATGCAGGAAAGCCCGTGAAGCTGGAAAAGGAATATCCGGCACAGCCTATCACGGCAGTAAGGAGTGATATTTATGGCATATCCGATTAAGTATATCGAAAATAACCTTGTGTTCAACCATGACGGGGAGTGCTTCGCTTACTATGAGCTGCTTCCCTACAACTATTCCTTTTTAAGCCCCGAACAGAAATATCAGGTACACGATTCCTTCCGGCAGCTTATCGCCCAGAACAGGGACGGAAAGATTCACGCCCTGCAAATCAGCACCGAATCCAGCATACGGGCGGCACAGGAACGCTCCAAACAGGAAGTGACGGGCAAGCTAAAGGACGTTGCCTGTGCAAAGATTGACGCACAGACCGAAGCCCTGATTTCCATGATAGGGGAAAATCAGGTGGACTACCGCTTTTTTATCGGCTTCAAGCTGCTTGTTAATGAGCAGGAAGTCACCATGAAACAGTTTCGCAGGGAAGCAAAGACCGCTGTTTCCGACTTCCTCCATGAAGTCAACCACAAGCTCATGGGGGATTTTGTTTCCATGAGCAATGAAGAAATCTGGCGGTTTCAGAAGATGGAAAAACTGTTGGAAAGTAAAATCTCACGCCGCTTTAAAGTCCGGCGGCTTGATAAAGACGATTTTGGTTATCTGATTGAGCATTTATACGGGCAGACCGGAACCGCCTACGAAGATTATGAGTATTACCTGCCAAAGAAGCGGTTTCAGGAAGAAACGCTGGTGAAATACTATGACCTCATCAAACCCACCCGTTGTCTGATAGAGGAAAACCAGCGGTATCTGAAAATCGAACAGGAAGACGGGACAGTATATGCCGCCTACTTTACCATCAACAGCATTGTGGGGGAACTGGACTTCCCATCCTCGGAAATCTTTTACTATCAGCAGCAGCAATTTACCTTTCCCATTGATACCTCTATGAATGTGGAGATTGTCACAAACCGAAAAGCCCTCTCTACGGTGCGGAACAAGAAAAAAGAGCTGAAAGATTTGGACAACCACGCATGGCAGAATGACAGCGAAACCAGCACAAACGTGGTGGACGCTTTAGACAGCGTGAATGAGCTGGAATCCACCTTAGACCAGAGCAAGGAATCCATGTATAAGCTGTCCTATGTGGTGCGTGTGACGGCTCCCGACTTGGAAGAACTGAAACGCCGCTGCAATGAGGTGAAAGATTTTTATGACGATTTGAACGTGAAGCTGGTTCGCCCCTTTGGGGATATGCTGGGGCTGCATGGGGAATTTCTCCCTGCCAGCAAACGGTATCTGAACGATTACATCCAGTATGTCACCAGTGATTTCCTTGCTGGTCTTGGCTTCGGGGCAACCCAGATGTTGGGGGAAACGGAGGGAATTTATATCGGGTACAGCCTTGATACGGGAAGAAACGTGTACTTAAAACCTGCCCTTGCCAGTCAAGGGGTAAAAGGCTCCGTCACCAACGCCCTTGCTGCCGCTTTTGTCGGCTCCCTCGGCGGTGGAAAATCATTCAGCAACAACATGATTGTCTATTATTCCGTATTGTTTGGGGCACAGGCTCTCATTGTTGACCCGAAAGCAGAACGGGGACGCTGGAAAGAAACCCTGCCGGAAATCGCCCATGAAATCAATATCGTAAACCTGACCTCGGAGGAACAGAACAGGGGCTTACTCGACCCGTATGTGATTATGGAGAACCCAAAGGATTCCGAATCACTGGCAATCGACATCCTGACCTTTTTAACGGGCATTTCCAGCCGTGACGGGGAGAAGTTCCCTGTTCTTCGGAAAGCCATCCGTGCGGTGACAAACAGTGAGGAACGGGGGCTTTTCAAGGTGATTGAGGAACTACGGGCGGAGGGAACCGCCATCAGCACCAGCATAGCCGACCATATCGAATCCTTTACGGACTATGACTTTGCACACCTGCTCTTTTCGGATGGGGATGTCACACAGTCCATCAGCCTTGAAAAGCAGCTCAACATCATTCAAGTGGCGGATTTGGTGCTGCCGGATAAGGAAACCTCGTTTGAAGAATACACCACAATGGAGCTGCTTTCCGTGGCAATGCTCATTGTAATCAGCACCTTTGCCCTCGACTTCATCCACACTGACCGCAGCGTGTTTAAGATTGTGGATTTGGATGAAGCATGGAGCTTCTTACAGGTGCCACAGGGCAAGACCCTTTCCATGAAGCTGGTTCGTGCCGGACGTGCCATGAACGCAGGCGTTTATTTTGTCACCCAGAACACGGACGATTTGCTGGATGAAAAGCTGAAAAACAATCTGGGCTTGAAGTTTGCGTTCCGCTCCACAGACATCAACGAAATCAAGAAGACCCTCGCCTTTTTCGGGGTGGATTCCGAAGATGAAAACAACCAGAAGCGGCTCCGTGACTTGGAAAACGGACAGTGCCTTATCAGTGATTTGTACGGGCGTGTGGGCGTGATACAGTTCCATCCTATCTTTGAAGACCTGTTCCATGCCTTTGATACCAGACCGCCCGTAAGAAAAGAGGTGGAATGATGGTGATACATAGAACTTCCAACCGACAGCAATTCCCAGTTCCCTATCACTCAAAAAAGGGGTTGTCTTGGAAGATAGCAGGAAAAATGATTGGCAGGGTGCTTCTGGCACTCCTGCTCATCCTCCTGCTGCTTGCAGTCTTCGGCACAGCCGCCCACGCTGCCGGATTGGTGGATGATACGGTGGACGCTGCCAACGAATACAGCAAATATCCTCTGGACAATTACCAGCTTGATTTTTATGTGGACAGCGGATGGGACTGGCTCCCGTGGAACTGGCTGGACGGTATCGGAAAACAGGTGATGTACGGGCTGTATGCCATCACAAATTTTATCTGGACAATCAGCCTGTACCTTTCCAACGCCACAGGGTATCTGATTCAGGAAGCCTACTCGCTGGATTTCATTTCCTCTACGGCGGATTCCATTGGGAAAAATATGCAGACCCTTGCAGGCGTTACCACAGGCGGCTTGTCCTCGGAGGGATTTTATATCGGGTTCCTGCTGATTCTCATTCTGGTGGTGGGGATTTACGTTGCCTACACAGGGCTTATCAAACGGGAAACCACAAAAGCCATCCATGCCGTTGTCAATTTCGTGGTGGTGTTCGTGCTGTCCGCTGCCTTTATCGCCTATGCCCCTGATTATATCGGGAAAATCAATGAATTTTCCGCAGACATCAGCAATGCCAGCCTGACCCTTGGTACAAAGATTGTGCTGCCGAACTCGGAAAGTCAAGGAAAAGACAGTGTGGATTTGATACGGGACAGCCTGTTTTCCATTCAGGTCAAGCAGCCGTGGCTCCTGCTGCAATATGGCAACTCGGATGTGGAAAGCATTGGGGCTGACCGTGTGGAAAGCCTGCTCTCAACCAGCCCAGACGAAAACAACGGGCAGGACAGGGAAGAAATCGTGGTGGAGGAAATCGAAGACAGGGAAAACACCAACCTTACCATCACAAAGACCATCAACCGCTTGGGAACCGTCTTCTTCCTATTTATCTTCAATATCGGTATCTCCATTTTTGTATTCCTGCTCACAGGGATAATGATTTTCTCACAGGTGCTTTTTATCATTTACGCCATGTTCCTGCCTGTGAGCTTCCTCCTTAGCATGGTGCCCTCTTTTGAGGGGATGTCAAAACGTGCCATTACAAAACTGTTCAATACCATCCTTACCAGAGCCGGAATCACCCTGATTATCACGGTAGCGTTCAGTATTTCCACCATGCTCTACAACCTGTCTGGGGAATATCCGTTCTTCCTGACGGCGTTCTTGCAGATAGTGACCTTTGCCGGAATCTATTTCAAGCTGGGGGATTTGATGGGGATGTTCTCCTTACAGAGCGGCGATTCCCAAAGCATGGGGAGCCGTATCATGCGAAGACCCCGTATGCTCATGCACGCCCATATGCACCGTTTACAGCATAAGTTAGGACGTTCCGTGGCGGCTCTTGGAGCTGGAACGGCTGCATACCACGCAGGAAAACAGGCTGGCTCAGACCAGAGAAATGCTTCCACCTCCGGCTCTTCCAAACGGACACAGGCAGACCACAGCCGACCAGACGGACAGACAGCACCGGAAAAGGAATCCGCATGGAAACGGGCTGGCTCTGCGGTAGGTGCGGTGGTAGATACCAAAGATAAGATAGCCGATACTGCCGGACAGCTTCGGGAGCAGGCAAAGGATTTGCCTGTCAATGCAAAGTACGCCCTTTATCACGGGAAAACACAGGTATCAGAGGGAGTACGGGATTTTACTTCCAGCGTGACCCAGACCCGAACTGCCAGAACCGAACAGCGGAACGCACAGGCAGAAAGCCGCAGACAGACCATTGCAGAACGCAGGGCGGAACTGGAACAGGCAAAACAGCCGCAAATGACAGCTTCCGAATCCCCCAAAGGGGCGGCTCCTGTCCATGAACGCCCTGTTACTGCAAAGCAGCCGGAAGATTTCCGACATCATGCAGGAAAACCAGCCATGCAGCCTGCTTCCTCATCCATCAGGGAACGGGGACAGGTTCCTTATGGGGGAACTGTGGCGGATCGGGCTTCGGTTCCGGTGGTAAAAGCGGCTTCTATCCACCATGAACAAACGCCTCTTGTAAGGACAGAACGCCAGATAGTCCCATCTGCTTCCCTATCCCAGTCGGATGAAAGACAAAAGGCGGCTCCCACTATCACACCGGCTGCTCCCCGTCCGGCAAGACCTGTCCAGAATGATACGGCTCCTGTGATACCGGAAAGAAAACGGGCTGCCCCTGCGGTAAAAGAATCAAACTTTACCATCCGGCGTACCACCGCCAGAAAGGAGTGGACAAAAACAGTAACAGCGGTTTCCAAACAGAAGAAAGGGGAGAAACCATGAAGTTAAGACACCTTTTCTTTGCCTGTTCCGGCGTGTTCGTGATGATGTTCTCCCTGCTCCTTTTGGTGGTGATTGTCTTCTCGGATGAGGAAGACGGAGGAAGCGGCGGAAACCTTATCTATGGGGGCGTGAGCGTATCACAGGAAGTCCTCGCCCATAAACCTATGCTGGAAAAGTATGCAAGGGAATATGGCATAGAGGAATACTTAAATGTGCTGCTCGCCATCATTCAGGTGGAATCCGGCGGCACGCTGGAAGACGTTATGCAGTCCTCGGAATCTCTGGGGCTTCCCCCGAACTCCCTTAGTACAGAGGAATCCATCAAACAGGGCTGCAAGTATTTCTCGGAACTGCTCGCAGCGGCAGAAACAAAGGGCTGTGATTTAAACAGTGTGATTCAGTCTTACAACTACGGCGGTGGTTTCCTAGACTATGTAGCAGGGCACGGAAAAAAATACACCTTTGAACTGGCAGAGAGCTTCGCAAGGGACAAATCCGGCGGAAAGAAAGTCACCTGCACCAACCCTGTTGCCGTAGAGAAAAACGGGGGCTGGCGGTATTCCTACGGAAATATGTTCTATGTCCTCTTGGTATCGCAATACCTGACCGTGGCACAGTTTGATGATGAAACGGTGCAGGCTATCATGGAGGAAGCCTTAAAGTATGAGGGCTGGACGTATGTGTATGGGGGCGATTCCCCCTCCACTTCCTTTGACTGTTCGGGACTGGTGCAGTGGTGCTATGGCAAGGCAGGAATCGCCCTGCCACGGACAGCACAGGAACAGTACAATGTGACGCAGCACATCCCCCTGTCCGAAGCAAAAGCAGGGGATTTGGTCTTTTTCCATTCCACCTACAATGCCGGAACCTATATCACCCATGTGGGGCTGTATGTGGGAAATAACCGGATGTACCATGCCGGAAATCCCATTGGTTACGCAGACCTGACAGGCTCCTACTGGCAACAGCACCTTGCCGGAGCCGGACGAATCAAACAATAGAAAGGATGAACCGATATGATTCAGATTAGAAAAGAGGAAAACCAGAAAAAGCAGAAAGAAAAGAAACTGAAAGTCTACAAAGCCAATACCCACAAAAAAACCGTGATTGCCCTGTGGGTGCTGCTGGCGGTGAGCTTCCTGTTTGCCGTCTATAAGAATTTCACGGCGATAGACATTCATACTGTCCATGAAACCAAAGTAATTGAGGAACAAATCCTCGACACCCACAAGATAGAGAATTTTGTGAAGAATTTCGCAGAAGTCTACTATTCATGGGAACAGTCCGCCGCTTCCATTGATAGCCGGACAAATGCTTTAAAAGGGTATCTCACCGGAGAGCTGCAAGCCCTGAATGTAGATACTGTCCGAAAGGACATCCCCGTATCGTCTGCCCTGACCGATTTTCAGATATGGGAAATCACAGAAGAAAAGGAGCAGCATTATCAAGTGACCTATACGGTGGAACAGCGTATCACAGAGGGAGAATCCAGTAAAACCGTCCGTTCTGCCTATCAGGTGACGGTCTATGTGGACAGTTCTGGAAACCTGACGATTATCCAGAATCCGACTATCACCAGCGTTCCCGTAAAATCCGGCTACACCCCAAAAGCGGTACAAAGTGACGGTACGGTGGATTCCATCACCACAGAGGAAATCAACGAATTTCTCACCACCTTTTTCAAGCTGTACCCTACAGCAACCGCAAAGGAACTGACCTATTATGTGAGTGAGGGCGTGCTGAAACCTGTGGGGAAAGAGTATATTTTCTCGGAACTGGTGAATCCGGTTTATAACCGAAACGGAAATCAGGTGACAGCTTCCCTTGCAGTGAAATATCTGGATAACCAGACCATGACAACACAGGTATCACAGTTTAACCTTGTGCTGGAAAAGAACGGGGAAAACTGGAAGATTGTGAAATGATTATATATTCCAATAGTAAACAGATGACTTTTTATCATCTGTTTACTATTGGATGTGAGATAAATTCTTGTTTTAATTCCTAAATCTTTCTATAATAAAATTAAATTATCAATCTAATTTCATATTCTTTTCATATAAATGCTGTACAGTAAAAATGGAGGTGAATATATGGCTAAAATATTGATTGTCGAAGATGATAAAAGAACAAATATGGCTATTTGTGAATATTTAAAACCAACCGGACATAACATTGTTTCTGCTTATGATGGTGAGGAAGCATTGCAATTATTTCATAGTACAACAATAGATTTAATTGTTTTAGACATTATGCTTCCACGATTAACTGGGATTGCTGTTTTACATGAAATAAGAAAAAGCAGTCTTATACCTGTACTTATGCTCACAGCGATTGAGGATGAATATACGCAATCACAAAGTTTTGATGAATTAGCAGATGATTATGTAACAAAACCTTTTTCTATGGTATTGCTTGGAAAAAGAATCACCGCTCTTTTGCGCCGCTGTGGACAAATGCAGTCTATAGACACTATTACTTTCGGGGATGTTACTGTCAATTTTTCTGGATATACAGCCCATGATAAAAATGGAAGAATTGACATTACTCCAAAAGAAATAGAATTATTAAAACTTCTTATAGAACATAAAGGACTGGTTTTGACCCGTTCACAAATTCTTGACGAACTATGGGGATATGATTACCCTATTATCGACCGGACAATAGATACTTATATCAAAAATTTAAGAAAAAAATTACGTCTTAATTGTATTGTAACAGTAAAAGGAATCGGCTATAAGTATGAGGTGGTGGAATGAAACGATTAAAAATATTGCCTAAAATTTTTTTATATACATTCAGCATTATGGTGTTTATTATAATTGCAGCTCATCTGATTTTGTATTTACTTGCCCCACGAATTGCTATAGATTACACTTCATCAGTAATATCAAATCAAAGTGAATATGTATTAGATGGCAGTATCGACCCTTTGCAGTTTGTATCACAGGCAATTTGGCAGGCGTTACCATTTTCTGTTTTTTGTTGTATTATTCTTTGTGCAATATGTTCCTATTTTTTTTCAAAAAGTATTACAACACCAATTCGGAAAATTTCAAGTGTGACAAAACAAATGTCTAAAATGGATAAATCTGCTGTTTGTATAGTATCTTCTCAAGATGAAGTGAGAGAATTGGCTGATAATATCAATCAATTATATTATCGTCTATTTACAACTATTAAAAATCTTGAAGCAGAAAAGGAAAAGGTTAAAGAAAGTGAACAGGCAAAAATTGATTTTTTAAGGGCAGCGTCACATGAATTAAAAACCCCAGTAACCGCTTTAAATGCAACCTTGGAAAACATGATTTTAGGAGTGGGAAGTTATTGTGATTATTCCACATATCTTCCTGAATGTAAGGATATAGTAGAACAGCTTGCAACCATGATTCATGAAATTTTAGAAACTTCCAAAATAAATATGGAAACCACTCAGGAAGATTCTACGAAATGTAATTTATCAGACTTAATTTTGAATGTATGTGAACCATATAAACTGATTGCTGCGACTCATGGTATCAATTTAAAGTTAGATATTCCTCAAGAATACAGGATAATAATTCCACAAAAGCAATTTAGTCGGGCATTTTCTAATATTATTGCAAATGCTGTCACCTATACTCCAAATGAGGGGAGTGTTTTTGTCTGTTTAAAAGAACATACTTTAACGGTAGAAAATGAATGTATTCCGATTGATAAACAACAATTAGCACATATATTTGAACCATTTTATCGTCCTGATTTTTCTCGCAATAGTGATAGCGGTGGAAATGGATTAGGACTTTACATTGTCTCAACTATTTTTTCATCACTTCATATTTCGTATGAATTTTTACCAACAGAATCACAAAAAGGGATGTGTTTCTCTATCCTCCTGCCAAAAGCTCTCTAATTTCAGAGGGCTTTTTTTCGCCCTAAATTCTATATTCATTTCATATGCATTCCATATTGAACATTTATGATATTCCTGTATTCAAAATAAAAAATCAGGAGGTATAAAAAATCATGAACTTTATGAAAAGAGCATTTCTATATGTCTCACGTAAAAGAGGAAAGAGTATTTTGCTTTTTTTCATCCTTTTAATTCTGTCAACTTTTGTTCTAACAGGACTAAGTATTGGAAGCGCGTCAAAACAAGCTCAAAAAAATTTAAGACAAAATATCGGCGGCTCTTTCAATATTGATGTCAATTATTCAGATTCAAATCCATATTATCACGAAGAAGAAAGTGAGAATGAAGATGGGTCTTCCGACCTTTTAATGTACTCGACTGAGCAGGTGACATCAAAAATGGTAGAAAACATTCGGAATATTTCCGGTGTTAAATTCTGTGATGCAACAACGGAAAGTCTGATAAATTTTGATAAACTTTTACCATTTGCCGGAACTGTTCCATTAGATGAGAGTCTTTCTCATTGTGTAAAAAGCATTGGTGTATGGCGTTCAGAAGAACAAAATTTCTTTACTTCTGGAAAAGTCCAACTAATAGAAGGCAGGCATATTTTAGACAATGACATACACAAAGTTATTGTATGTAAAGACTTAGCAGAAAAAAACAACTTAAAATTAGGCGATTCCTTAATTGTAACAAATGAGAACGGAAAGCAACTAGCTTTTGAAATTGTTGGATTGTTTCATGCACAAAAACTTGAAAAAATTGGCGAATCAATACCAACATATGATAAGATACAAAATTTAATTTTTACAGATATAGAATCTATTGTCGAACTTGAAAATAGTGTTGCAGTGCAAGGGTTTGATACAGTAAAAGTTACCGTAAATGACCCTAAAGATATTGAAAAAATTATAGAGCAAGTAAAACATTTACCTGACTATAAAGAAAATGTTTATAACATTTATGCCAATGATGAGGTTTACAAAAACACAGCAATTTCTTTAGAGAATTTAGATACGTTAGTTATCGGCTTGTTACTTGTAATCATTATCGCAAGTGTTATTGTTCTTTCACTTATTCTCACACTTTGGGGAAAAGAGAGAATACATGAAACAGGCGTTTTTCTCTCCATTGGAATAAAAAAATCCAGCATATTAGGACAATACCTTATTGAAGTTTTAATGATAGCAATTTTAGCTTTTACCTTATCTTTTGTTACAAGCAATATGATTTCTGGAAATATTGCAAATACCCTTTTACAACAAAATACAAAAAATGAAAAACAGCAGCTTTCAACACAAGAAGACCATACAGAAATGAAAAGTCTGGATTTTAGCGTTTCAGAAGATTCAGAATCCGCTATTCCTGATATTAAGGTAGAAATTACTTTGCCCGATATATTGCAATTATACACAATCGGTTTTTCTATCATTTTTATTTCAGTAACTATATCTTCGATTAGTGTTATGCGTTTAAAACCACGGGAAATTTTAGCCCGTATGAGTTAAGGAGGAACAAATGTCAATTTTTAAATGTAATCATGTATCATACTCTTATGATAAAAATACAAACGTGCTGAAAGATATTACCTTTTCATTTGAACTAGGAAAAGTATATGCGATTTTATTTATTGAGCTACAAAACGAAAAGTCAGAAGCCAATATTCAGGTGATAGCAAAAAATGGTATGGCAGATTTAATTTATCGAAAATTCGAAATTGAAAGTAATATTTTGATTGAAGGATATATACAGAAAACTCAAAAAAATCTTATAGTGGTTATAAGAAATGTGGAAAAATTAGAAAATGGCGAAATGGATAAGAAATAAATATGATGAGGTATTATCATATGAAAGTTTAATGAGAGCACATAAGTTGTCTTGCAAAGGCAAAAAGCTAAGAAGAGAAGTTATACTTTTTTCTTTAAAAGAAGAAGAATATATAAAATATTTGTATGAAAAATTAAAGAGTGGAACATATGTACATGGAAAATATAGTGCTTTTAAAGTATATGAACCAAAAGAAAGAATTATAGAAAAAGCACCATACATAGATAGAATTGTGCATAGGTGGATAGTAGATAATTTTTTGGTTCCATATTACGTGCCAAGCTTTATAAAGACGACATATGCTTGTATAAAAGATAGACGGAATGCATAATGCAACGTTAGACCTGCAATTAGGAATGCGAAAAATGAAAAGAGCATATAGAGATTATTATATATTGAAAATGGATATAAGAAAATATTTTAATAGTATTGATAAAAAAATATTATACAAAATATTAAAAAGAAGGATAAAAGATGAGAAGTTATTATGGCTAATACGTCAAGTATTATCTGCACAGAAACGTCAAAAGGGCATAGAAATTCTGTCTCTTATACACATCTCCGAGCCCACGAGACACTCGCTAATCTCGT
>ENA-OZHT01000042-OZHT01000042.1-human-gut-metagenome-genome-assembly--contig:-NODE-42-length-19021-cov-8.050301_pt1 | contig 19021 bp, 17 predicted proteins | sample MGYA00244051_ERZ653696 | MGnify/ENA primary metagenome ERZ653696 (study PRJEB26926, sample SAMN06165338) | human gut metagenome | biome: ENVO:00009003; feature: ENVO:2100002; material: ENVO:00002003... | reverse complement strand
CACGATGGAGAGCGAAGAAGCAACGCCCTCACTCTCACAGGCACAGCGGATGAAACAGTTAAGCCAGAGCGGGCGGCTTGACATGGATACGATATTTGCGATTATGACGGAGGAAAAGGGCAACCAGAAAGAAACCTTGAAAATCAACACAAGCAAGCTGAAAAAATACTTTCCGAAGAACACAACGCCGAAGCAGATGGAGGAAACCATCATCAAACTTTTGGAGCGTGAGTTGCAGAGGAAACGCAACCGTGACAGCCGCTAATCTTCTTTTTTCGGGAAGTAAATACAGAGAGTTGAGGTATGGAGAATGAGAGAAATCCAGTATGAAATCGTAAAGGAAATCGCAGTATTGTCTACGGGCGACAGTGGCTACACAAAGGAAATCAATCTCATTTCATGGAATGGGAAAGAGCCGAAGTATGACATCCGCAGCTTTTCCCCGAACCGTGAAAAGTGCGGCAAGGGAATCACGCTGAACGCTGATGAAGCGGCGGCACTCCTTAAAGCATTACAGAAAGAATTAAACAGCGAGGATTAATGGTATCTGATTGGCAGGGCGGGGACATTTCCAAACTCTTCCCTGCCCTGTCTGGAAAGGAAGATTTAAGTATGGGCGAGGATAAGAAAGCAGATAAAAAGAGAAAGCGTATCGTGCCAAAAGCACCAGTGCAGATGATAATCAGCCGTGAATATGTCGGCACACAGACCGTTACAGAAGCGTTTGTCCCGATTATCTCCGAGGATATTCGGAAGAAGATTGCCGAGGGCGACACCTTCGACAATGAGGGGCTGTCCGCTTAGAATGTACGCAATGGGACATGAAAACAGATAGGACAGATACGGAGGTTTTACAGTATGGCAGGAATCAAAGAAGAAAAGAAAATCTATTTAGTCGGCATTTATTGCCGCTTATCTAAAGACGATGGTACGGATAACGAGAGTGCGAGCATTGCGACACAGAAATCCATCCTCACGGATTATGTGAAAAAGCAGGGATGGCACATAGCAAAAACGTATGTGGACGATGGTTATTCTGGTACAAATTTCCAAAGACCAAGTTTCCAGAATATGATAAAAGACATTGAAAGCGGTCTGATAAACTGCGTGATTACGAAAGATTTATCCCGTCTGGGGAGAAACTATCTTGATTGTGGGTTATATCTGGAAGTTTTCTTCCCAGAGCATAACGTGAGGTATATAGCGGTCAATGACGGCGTAGATACCTTGAATAAATCTGCTATGGACATCACGCCTTTCCGCAACATTTTAAACGAAATGTATGCCGCTGACATATCTGTTAAGATAAAATCGGCATATCGGGCGAGGTTTCAACAGGGGAAATTCATGGGAACTACCGCCCCTTATGGCTATATCAAAGACCCTGCCGACCACAACCATCTGCTGATAGATGATAAAGTGGCACATGTTGTAAAAGAGATATTCGACCTTGCATTAAAAGGGAATGGAGTTGCCAAAATTTGCAGACATCTTAATAAACAGCATATCCTACGCCCTGCCGCTTATGCGGCGGAGCGTGGCGAAACAGGCTTTGAACGTCATTTTGAGGGGAACGAGGACAAACGCTATATTTGGAGTGGGAACAGCGTGAGGAGCATTTTAAGAAGCCCGATATATGCGGGAAATCTTGTAGGCTACAAACGGATTGCCGCCAATATGAAAAGCAAGAAACGCCCCTCTAAGCTGCCCGAAGAATGGGAAGTGATACCCAATACCCATGAGGGAATAGTCACGCAGGAGGAATTTGATATTGTCCAACAGCTTATTACAAGTCGTAGGCTTCCACAGAACAAGGGAGGATTTGTAAATATTTTTGCAGGCGTTATCAAGTGTGTGGACTGCGGATGTGCTCTGCGGGCAATGAACGTACACAGGAGGAAACGCCCAGAGATTATCGACTGTGTACAGTATTCATGTAATAATTATGCAAGAAACGGAAGAAGCGAGTGTAGTGCCCACAATATAGAAGCAAGGGATTTATTCAATGCCGTTCTTGCCGACATCAACTGTTTTGCGGATATGGCAGTGAATGATGAAAAGGCGGTCAGGGCCATAGAAAAGCGGCTCACGGAAACAGACCAGAGCAGGGCGAAAGCATTAGAGAAAGAACGTAAGAAGCTGAACAAACGCCTTGCGGAACTGGACAGGCTGTTTTCCTCTCTCTACGAGGATAAGGTCATGGAGCGTATTACCGAGCGGAATTTTGAGATGATGTCGGGGAAATACCAGAAAGAGCAGCTTGAAATTGAAGCAAGGCTGAAAGAGGTGACGGAAACTCTTAATGAAAGCTACGAGAAATCACGGGGAATCCGTGACTTCCTCGCCCTTATCCGAAATTATCAAGGCTTAAAAGAACTGGATGCAACAGTTATAAACGCACTCATAGACAAGATACTTGTTTCGGAGCGTGAGAAGATGGCAGACGGAACAGTGAAGCAGGAAATCAAGATTTACTATAAATTCATCGGCTTTGTCGATGAATTACATATCATACCTACAAAACGGTGGGCAGCAATGCCCGCTAAAAATTGTACGGTGTGCGGCGTTGAATATGTCCCGGGCTCTGGTGCATCAAGGTATTGTCCTGCTTGTGCCAAGAAGATACGGAGGGAGAAATCAAACGAGAGCAAACGCAGGAGCAGAGAACAGAAAAGGATAGCATGTATGAACTGTCCGCAAAAAATGACCGACTGATCTGTGACATGGCAGGAGTACCGTTTGTGATAAATTCACACTTACTGGCGGAGACGATCATATCTTCCTTGCCTGTGATAAGAAGTGTGGTATTCCACTGGGAAGCTTTTTCCTGGAAAAGTTCTTTCAGATGGGAACGATTGGTATCTGTAAGCACATCCTGTACGCCTGCGTCAATTCCGATTGCATGTGCGGTCTGTCCGGACATGGCAAGAAGTTCAGACATATTTCCTTTTAGGAGTTCAGGCATGTGGATGTTCATAAGCTTCTGTGCGAATTCATAGCGCAGATTGCTGCAGGCAGTTCCTACCAGATCAAGCATAACAGGGATATGGAGACTGGCAGCAGTTTTCAGAGATTCCGGCATGGATTTCATACGTGCATCAGTGATATTTCCAAGATTCAGTGCCAGTGCATGAGAGCTTCTGGTGATCTCAGCTACTTCTGCCGGATGTTCTGCCATGATCGGGCGGCCTCCGGACGCCAGAATAATATTCGCACAGTCATGAATAGAAATCGGATTAGTGATGCAGTGAATCAGCGGTTGGGCTGCTCGGGTCAGTTGTCTGGGATTTGTCTGATTTACGGTCATATACTTTTGCTCCAAGGCTTTGCTGAAATTTGGCAAGCATTCCTGCGTGACTTAATGCTTTCAGGAAGAAATAGGCAATGGTGCCGCCCATGCAGGTTGCTGCCAGAAACATTGGTGTATAGAAAAATGCGTTCAGTCCGCTTCTGCCCATAAGAAATGCCATTACAGGATAGGAAACCAGAGAGCCGATGATACCGGTTCCGAAAATTTCACCGATCACTGCGCAGATAATCTTTCCATGAGAAGCGCGGTAGAAAACGCCTGATAAAAATGCGCCGAATACGGCACCTGTCAGTGCAAGTGGCGGGATACCCATAAACATCATTCGGATGATTCCGATGAGAGTGGCACAAAGCAATGAATACCACGGTCCCAGAAGTACGGAACAGACGATGTTTATCAGGTGTGCAGTAGGGCACATACCCTCGATTCTCAGAATAGGTGAGATGACAACGCCGATGGCAACCATCATGGCGAGCATGACCATTCTGAGTGTTTTTGATCTGTCTGTGTTCATAATAATGAACCTCCTTGAAATGAAGATTTGGTCTGCCGAAGCAGACATTATCGGTTGTGCAGGAAACAGATAAAATCCTGCAAAAAAAAATCTGCCGGAATAACACACTGGCAGATTTTAATATACAAATACAGTCCCTACGCTGGCATTATCCATATCAGGTGCGGTCGAAGATCTATCTTCCTCTCAGCCTGTCCCACAGGCTCCCGTTGTTATCATCTATATGCAGATTTTTCTTGTGTTAGAGTAACACAAGCATCTGGAAAAGTCAATGGGATGTAAAATCAGGTCAGCAACCCCTTTTAGAGTGTTGCTGGAATAAAAAATCTATTTGTACTAAAACGATTGTCCGTGCTATGATTAACAGGTAGATGACAGACAGCATATGATAAAAAGAAGCTGTCTGCATGGACAGAAAGGCAGGTTAAATCTGATGAAACAGGAAAATTACATAAAGGGTATGATAATGATCATCCTGTCGGCGTTTTTCTTTGCTTGTATGAATGTGAGTGTGCGTCTGGCAGGTGATCTGCCGTCTGTGGAGAAGAGTTTCTTCCGGAATCTGGTGGCGGCGGTGTTTGCAGCGGTGATTCTCTGTAAAAATCGTACAGTGCCGAAGGTGGATAAGAAATACTGGGGACCGCTGATCCTGCGTTGTGTGTGCGGGACACTGGGGATTCTGTGTAACTTTTATGCTATTGACCATCTGTTGGTGGCAGATGCATCAATCCTGAATAAGTTGTCTCCGTTTTTCGCGATTATTTTTTCATTCCTTTTGTTAAAGGAAAAGATCAGACCGGCACAGGCAGCGTGTGTTGCGCTGGCGTTTATCGGATGTTTATTTGTAGTGAAACCGGGATTTCAGAATGCGGCACTTGTTCCGGCACTGATCGGAGTCTGCGGTGGACTGGGAGCAGGAATTGCGTATACGATGGTGCGCGTACTGGGAACTCACGGAGTGAAGGGACCGGTTATCGTGTTTTATTTTTCATTTTTCTCCTGCTTGTCGGTTGTGCCGTGGATGGTATTTCATTTCACTCCGATGAGTATGAAACAGCTTGTGACCTTGCTTATGGCAGGATTATTTGCAGCGGGTGGACAGTTTACGATTACGGCTGCATACACCTATGCACCTGCAGGGAAGATTTCCATCTTTGATTATTCGCAGATTATTTTTGCCACGATGCTGGGATTTGTCCTGTTTGGAGAGATTCCGGATAAGTACAGCTTTACAGGATATGTGCTGATTATTCTGGCATCATTGGGTACCTTTCTTTATAATATGAGGGTAGCTAAGGCTGGTAAATGAAGAAAAAGTAAAAAAGGATTTTTCTGATTTTATCCAGTAAGTCTGATGAAATCCGATCAGTATATAGAATTATTGGATTGTAAACTATAAAGTAAAAAAAGTTGTCAATAAAAACGCTTTGTGTTAAAGTATCCAATATGTTAAAAATTAAGGAGAAAGGTGCACAAAGATGTCTTTTATAAAAAATATTCCACTACGCCCTCACCATGGAATGTGCCTTGCATATTTCAAGGGTGAGGGATATAGTAACGGGTTTTCCGCACATATGCAGGAAATGCTGGATATTTTCCAGAAGGGAGCAAAGATACAGCTTCATGCAGATACAGACGAGATCTGTTCTGCCTGTCCGAATAATGAAAAAGGATGCTGTTCTTCCTTTTCACTTGTAGAAGCATATGACAATGCAGTGCTGGAGCTATGCGGCCTGGAGAATGGACAGATCATGGAATTTGATGATTTTACAGATGTTGTTCAAAAGAAAATCCTGGCATCAGGAAAGAGGAAAGAAATTTGTGGGAATTGTCAGTGGAACTCAATCTGTGAAAGTCAGAAGAGCAGATGGGAGAAATGCTAAGAAAAATAGAGTAACAGAATGAATAGCGTTCCGGTACAGAACAGAAGCTATGAATAAAAAAGTCAAATGCGCAAATAGTGCAGTGAAAGGACATAACGATAAAAATGGAAAATACAGAATCACGTTTATATTTCGCCAGTGACTACATGGAGGGTGCACATCCTGCGATCATGAAAAAGCTGATGGAGACAAATCTGGAGAAAACAGTGGGCTATGGTCAGGATCCATACACAGAAGATGCGAAAGAAAAGATCAGAAAAGCCTGCAATGCGCCGGAGGCAGATGTATTTCTGCTAGTTGGTGGAACACAGACCAATGCCACAGTGATCGATGCACTTTTGAAATCCTATCAGGGAGTTGTGGCTGCGGATACAGGGCATATTGCAACCCATGAATCTGGCGCTATTGAATTTGGTGGACATAAGGTTCTGACAGTACCGCAGAAAGATGGAAAAATCTTTGCACAGCAGATTGAGAAGCTGGTGAAGGATTTCTATGATGATGCCAATTATGAGCATATGGTAATGCCCGGGATGGTATATATTTCCCAGCCAACAGAATATGGTACCCTGTATTCCAGAGAAGAATTAGCAGCTCTCAGCAAAGTCTGCCGGGAAAATCATCTTCCCCTTTATGTGGATGGCGCCCGCCTTGCCTATGCACTGGCAAGCCCGGAGAATGATGTGACTCTCACTGATCTGGCAGAACTTAGCGATGTATTTTACATTGGAGGAACCAAATGCGGAGCATTGTTTGGAGAAGCAGTGGTTATACCGCAGAAAGGACGGATTCCTCATTTCTTTACGATCATCAAGCAGCATGGAGCATTGCTTGCCAAGGGACGGATCGCAGGAATCCAGTTTGGTGAGCTGTTTACGGACGGGCTGTACCTGCGGATCGGCAAACCTGCAATGGAAGCTGCAGAGCAGATCAAGGATGCACTGAAGAAGTATGGATATCAGCTTTCTCTGGATACTCCCACCAATCAGATCTTCTGTATTGTGTCTAATGATGTAATGAAAAAAATAGCCCAGGATGTGGAGTTCGGATTCTGAGAGAAGTATGATGAGACACACTCTGTGATCCGCTTTGCCACAAGCTGGGCTACTACTATGGAAGATACACAGAAACTGATTCAGATTCTGGAAAAAAATAAATAAGAGAAAAAATCAATAGTCAGTTGATTTAGGCAGTATCAGGGCAATGGTACTGCCTTTTTCGCTGCTCTGGGTTACTTTTACCTGGCCGTTGTGCTGTCTGGCAATCTCGCTTACAAGAGCAAGCCCCAGACCTGCACCGCCCATGGCGCGGCTGCGGGATTTGTCCACACGGTAGAAGGGATCAAAGATTTTTTCCTGATTTTCAGGGGAGATACCGATGCCTGTGTCAGTTACCTCCAGGACTGCAGATTCTGCAGAATGAATGTTTACAGTAACGGAACCGGAAGGCCGGTTATATTTGATCGCATTTTCAACCAGATTATAGACTGCGCGGTACAGAAGGATATAGCTGCCTGTAACAGTACAGTCACCTTCTGTCTGAATAAGCCGGATCTGATGCTTGTCTGCAACCGGATCCAGATCGCAGAAAACTTCTTCTGTGAGTGCTGCAAGGGAAATTGTGTCAGAACGCTCTACAGTCTGAAGACCTGTCATGTCCAGCAGGATTTCTGCAAGATGGGAAAGCCGTCCGGTCTGTTCCTGAAGCATGGTGAAAAGCCTGTCGTATTCCTGGGGTGCGTGTTCCGGTTTTTTGTAAAAAACTTCCAGATTTGTCTGCATTACAGCTAAGGGTGTGCGAAGCTCATGTGCTGCACTTGCCACAAACTGTTTCTGTGCAGAGAAGGCATTGTCCAGACGGGCAAGCATGTCATTAAAGGATCTGGTCAGACGTGAGATTTCATCCTCTGAGAGTGGGACTTCCAGCGGTTCAGACAGATTCTGTGCCTGTACCTGGCGGATCCTGTCGCTGAATCTGCGCAGGGGGGTCAGGGCTCTTCTGGTGACAAACCAGGTACAGATACTGCTGAGAAGAATAATGATACCTGTGGCAATCATGCTCTGGAACAAAAAATTGTTTTTGGTATTCTGGATCTGGTTTTCCAGATCAGGGATGAGGATTTTTGGATCTACATTGATGGAGATCGGGTTTGAATTATCGGGGGTGACCAGAACCACATAGTCGGAGATCCCTTCCAGGCCGGTCACAGCAGAACGGCTGATGAAGAAATACATCAGTGCACAGGCTGTGATAACCAGCCCGGAGATCAGCAATGTGAGCCGCCACTGGAGAGAGAGCCTGCGGGGGGAAAGTTTTTCTGAATAAAATTTCATAGATTTAGTCCTCCATAATATAACCCTGTCCGATCTTATTCTGTATAGGATCATATCCAAGGGCTGTTCTCAGTTTTTTTCTTAAGGAAGAAATGTGCACCCGGATAGAGTTACTGAAGCTGTTCACGCTGCCGTCCCAGAGATGCTCGATCATTTCCTCAGGGCTGATGATCCGGTTGCGGTGAAGCAGAAAGTATTCCAGAAGTGCGCTTTCTTTCCTGGTGAGAGCCAGGGGTGTGCCATCTACACTGGCTTCTCTTGTGCGTGTGTCAAAGGTAATGCGGCTGCATCTCAGGCAGACATCCTCCTGGATAAATTTACGGCGGGTAAGGCTGCGGATACGGGCTTCCAGCTCCTCGAAATGAAATGGTTTGGTAAGGTAATCGTTGGCTCCCAGATCCAGACCTTCCACCTTATCCTGAATCTGTACTCTTGCGGAGAGTATGAGAACAGGAGTATTGGTATTGAAGGTACGGAACTGACGCAGGATTTCCAGACCGTCAATTCCCGGCAGGTTCAGATCCAGAAGGATCAGGTCGTAATTCTCTGTCATACATAATTCCAGTCCCTCTTCTCCGTCAAAGCAGGTATCTGTTTCGTATCCGTCCATGCGGAGCCCCTCTGCCATGGAACGGCAGAGCTGTTCTTCGTCTTCTATAATTAAAATGTGCATAATAGTCTCCTTTTTAAATTTCCGGTTTCATAGTTTTATAATATCAAAGTCAAAAGGCCAGAAGATATTTTGCGTTTGTACGAGTCAAGCGGATATTCGCACCCCCCGCAGGGGACTTACTTGATTCGGTTAAAATTTTGACTCTGATATATTATCAATTTTATCATAGCACACGAAGTATAAAATTCGTGTAAAAAAAAGAAAATGTTTCATATTATAGCAATCCTCTAAAATATCCGATTACAAAGTTCTTTTAACAAGTTTCAGATTCGTCTGTGACTGGCCATGAAATAAAATTTTGAAAAAAGTTATTTTCTTAACACAGATTTTATTTCTCAGATGCTATAATGTGTGCATATCAATAAAACGATGCCTGTTATGCGGGGACAAAATCCAAATCTGCGGACAGACATAAGGAATTAACCAATTAAACTGTGAAGCAGTTATTTGGTTAGGAGCAGGTAGAGAAGTGTATGTTTTTATCGGCTTGGCTTAAAAGTAATATAAAAATCATAACAGTAAAAAATGAAGGGAGCTTACTTATAATGAAAAACAGAAGAATGAGATTAATGGCGATTTTTGCAGCAGGTGTATTAAGTGTGACATCTATGGGAGGTATTGTAACTGCACATGCAGAGGAAACTCTTTCAGTGCCTGCAGAGGAAGCCGGTGCAGGTGCGGTTCAGATGGATGGAAAGGATGCTCAGGCAGCAGAAGATGGCAGTGTGGCAGCTTCCGAGGGCTTGATCGCAGGATCTTTCAAACCGTCAGAGATTGCTCAGCCGGCACAGGATACTTATGAATATCCATTCCTTGGAATGAAATTAGGGATTTCCAAAGACCTGAAAGAGCAGATGGAGAAGAAGAACATTTCCATGTTCACAGATGAGAGATGGAATGACAATGCAGATGCAGTCACATATGCCACAGCCAGCTGGTGCACCCTGACAGATGAGCAGAAGAATGCAGAGGTGGACAAGATGGGCACCGGATATGACGACTGGCTGAAAAGTCTCAGCAGAGTAGGTGTGATCGGAATGTATGATGAGGAATCCCAGAAAGATCTGGATACGATTACCGGCTGTACAGAGCATAAAGAACTGGGTACCAGCAGTGACGGTAAATATAAATATTATCTCAGCACAAACAAGGATGCAGATGCAGACCTGTTAAAGGATGTGGAGGGGATTGAGGTAACACTTACAGAAATGACTCCTTTCCAGAATCTCTCTGCATTTGATCAGCCACAGGATACTTCTGACAGTACAGATGGAGCTGAAGTAACAAATGTAGGCAAATTTGAAACAACAGGAGTTGACGGAAAAACCTATACACAGGATATCTTCAGCAAATACGATCTGACTATGGTAAATATTTTTGCTACCTGGTGTTCTCCATGTATTAATGAGATTCCTGATCTGGAGAAGCTTTATCAGGAGATGAAGGATAAAGGTGTGGGAGTAGTAGGCGTTACACGGGATACAGTAGGCAGTGGTGGAAAACAGGATGAGGAAGCAGTGAAAAAGGCTCAGGTAATTCAGGAGAAAACAAAGGCATCCTATCCATTCCTGATCCCGGATTCCGGAATGATGAACGGACGTCTCAATGGAATCTCCGCTTTCCCGGAAACATTCTTTGTTGACAAAAACGGAAATATTGTAGGCGAGACTTACTCCGGAAGCCACAGTCTGGACGAGTGGAAAGAGATTGTGGAAAAAGAGCTGGCGAATGTCACAGAGGGAAAATAAATGAATAAATTAAAAACCAGCAAAATATGGAACAGTAAATGGCCGGCGTTGATTCTTATGCTTGTGGGAGTCTGCTTTATGGGATATGGGATTTCCCGCGGAGAGCTGGCAGTGGTGTTTACAAAAGCCATTAATATCTGTATGGAATGTGTAGGAATTGGATGATTTAACAGAATCAGGTAAGTTCCCCTGCGGAGGTTGCAAATATCCGTCTGACTGAAACATTGTCATAAGATAAGTCTGTGGATAAGATATGAATAGAAAGAAAATAAATTATCATGAGTAATAAAAAGAACAGCGATAACAAAAGTAATAAGAAACAAAACACAAAAAATATGAAGATCAATGAGTGGCCCCGCCACGGAATCCAGGCACTGTGGGCGTTCATTACAAACAGTCATGTTACCGGCTTTGTCACAGGCAAAATTTACACAGGCAAATTGAAAAATGCCTGTGTTCCGGGCCTGAACTGTTATTCCTGCCCCGGTGCTGTCGGCGCCTGTCCTATCGGTTCTCTTCAGGCTGTGATAGGGAGCTGGAATTTCAAAATGGCTTATTATGTGGTGGGATTTCTTATCTTCATCGGAGCTATGGTGGGAAGGCTGATCTGCGGTTTTCTCTGTCCCTTCGGATTGATTCAGGATCTGCTGAATAAGATTCCGTTTCCTAAGAAAATCCGCACATTCAAAGGCGACAAGCTGCTTCGTAAGCTGAAATATGTGATTTTTGCAGTATTTGTGATCCTGCTTCCATTGTTTCTGGTGGATATTATGGGACAGGGTGCACCGTACTTCTGTAAGCTTATCTGCCCGGCAGGAACACTGGAGGGCGGACTGCCACTGGTACTTCTGAATAAATCCATGCGCAGTGCACTGGGCTGGCTGTACATATGGAAGAATGTGATCCTTGTCATAACGATCATTCTCTCCATTATGATCTACCGTCCGTTCTGCAAATATATCTGTCCCCTGGGAGCACTTTATTCCATCTTTAATCCTGTCTCTCTGTATAAGTACAGAGTGGATAAAGATAAGTGTATAAAATGCGGAAAATGTGCAAAAGCATGCCAGATGATCGTAGACCCTGTGGAAAACTCCAACAGTCCGGAATGTATCCGCTGCGGCAGGTGCAAGAAAGTTTGCCCGACAGATGCAATCCAGTGTGGGATCAGAAAAACACCTGACAGACTATAAAAAGTAGTCTGCCAGGTGTTTTTGTATGTTTTTGTTGGAAAATGTACAAAAATATCGAAAAATATATAAAAAACTGGTAGAATCATATTGTGAAAATACAGAACAGAAAATGAGGTGACTGTATGGCAAAGAAGAGAAAAAAACCGAAGATGGAATTCCGCTATTACCAGATGCCTGCCGGAAGTCCGATTCTGGCTCTTCTGGGGCAGAAGTGGGTTCAGAATTATGGAAATGATGTGGATTATCTTCATTTTCATAATTATCTGGAGATTGGTTTCTGTTACGAAGGGGATGGAGTTATGGCGTTTGGTGAGGCTAAAATGCGGTTTTCGGGAAGAGAATTTACGGTGATTCCACCCAATTATGCTCATACGACTAACAGTGATCTGGGTACGGTCAGTAAATGGGAGTATCTTTTCATAGATGTGGAAGGTTTTATGAAAAAATTTCTGAACAATCCGGTAAAGGCTGAAAAAATGATTCAGAGAATATATTCTAAGGCTTTATTTCTGAAAGAGAATGAGTCCCCCTCTATAGCTGCAAAAATTCTTAAGATCATGAATATCATGCGTGAGGGAGAAGAATTTTATATTGAAGAATCCAGTGGAGTTCTTGCGGCATTACTAGTAGAAATTGCCAGACTGAACCGGGCTTCACCGGAAGACAGGGTGGAAGAGGAAACAGGGAAACTTACAAATATGATCACCCGCGTACTGGATTTTGTTTCTTATCACTATATGGAGGATATCCGGATAGAGGATCTGGCGAAGATCTGCCATATCAGTGAAACTCATTTCAGAAGAGTGTTTACATCGCATATGAAGGTAAGTCCTCTGGAGTATATTAATTCTGTGCGGATTCATACTGCCTGTGAATTTCTGCAGAAAACAGATACACCGGTGGCAGATATTGCGCACAAATGTGGTTTCACGACCAATTCAACGTTTAACAGGAACTTCAGACAGATAATGGGAGTGACTCCGGTTGAATGGAGAAAGCGGCCGGAGAATTATGAACAGCAGCTTTTGGATTTCTATATTCATTCAGAGGAAGGATGGTAAAAAAGTTATGAACTATAAGATTGTGGAGCAGGTATCAAGAAAGAAAAAGAGTATGTCCGGAGTCCTGCGTGTGGTAATGATTATTTTTGCAGTGCTTTTTGTGGTTATGGGAATCACGATTTCCCAGGCATTTATGCTTCCGGGATTTCTGCTTGCAGGGCTGTATTTTGTCTTTGATATATTCAGTCAGAAGGATTATGAATACATGATGGAAAACGGTCAGTTTGAAATAGATGTGATCTATGGCAAGAAGTATCGCAAAACAGCTCATATACTGGAACTGAGTAATCTGGAGACAGTGGCACCGCACTGGCATGAAAGTGTTGCAAGGTACAAAAAGAATGGTGGAACGGAGAAGCTGAAAAAATACGATTATACCTCTTATGATGAAGATACTCCTTATTATACAATGATCATCCGGGAAGACGGGCACAAAATAAAACTGCTTCTTGATCTTAATGAGGAACTGCTTCATGCGATGAAAACACAATATCCTGAAAAAGTCTATTTTGCATAAAATGAATTAAAAACTGTAAAATATGTACAAAAATTGAACGGAAAATTTATGAAATAATAACAAATGTCATTTTTAAAGACAAAAATATATATTTTTTTGTCCATGAAAGTGGCCTTTGTTATTAAAATTACATAGTAAAAACATAGTAAATGAGAAAGTGAACAAAAAATATATTTTTAAATATTTTTAATAGTGCAAAATACATAAAATGGTCGAAATTGCACATTATGTGTGCGGTTATGCAAACTATACCTGAAAATCGGATGCTATAATCAACTTACAAGCGATTCGGAAGAAAGAATAAGCTTAATAAAGGAGGATATAAATATGAGAAAAAAATTACTCGCAGTATTAATGACCGGTGCTATGGTAGCATCCTTTGCAGGATCAGCTACAGCTGTTTTTGCGAAATCTGATGATGACAACAAGTTAACTGTATGGGCGTGGGATCAGAACTTCAACATCAAATCCATGCAGATCGCAGCAGATCAGTATGCAAAAGATCATGAGGGATTTTCTGTAGATATCGTAGAGACATCTTCTGATGACTGCCAGACTAAACTGACAACAGCAGCAAATGCAGGCGATTACAGCACACTTCCTGATATCGTTCTTATGCAGGACAACAGCTATCAGAAATATCTGAAGAGCTATCCGGATGCATTCACAGATCTGAAAGATATCAACATTAACTGGGATGATTTTGGTAAACTGAAACAGTCCTATTCCATGGTAGATGATACACACTATGGTGTTCCGTTTGATAATGGTGCTGTTATTGCATGCTATCGTACAGATATCCTTGACGAGGCAGGATATACTATTGATGATCTGACAGATATCACATGGTCCAAGTTCATGGAAATCGGTAAAGATGTTCATGAAAAAACCGGAAAATATCTTCTTACAAGTGAAGCTACAGGTGGCGATACTCTGATGATGATGATGCAGTCCTGCGGAGCTAACTTCGTAAACGAAGATGGCGAAGCTTACATCGTAGGCAATGAAGTTGCAGAGAAATGCATCAATCTTTATGTAGATCTGGTTAAGAATGACGTTGTTAAACTTGTAAATAACTGGGATGAATATATCGCTACTATTACAGGCGGTGAGGCAGCAGGTATTGTAAATGGTAACTGGATCACAGCTACTCTGATGTCTACAGAAGATCAGAAGGGTCTGTGGCAGATCACAACAATGCCTAAAGTAGACGATGTTGATACAGCTACAAACTATGCAAACAATGGTGGATCTTCCTGGTATGTTACATCCAACTGCCAGAATGTAGAACTTGCAGAAGATTTCCTTGCAAGTACATTTGGTTCCAGCACAGAGTTCTATGATACAATCCTTCCGGAAGCAGGTGCAATCTCCTGTTATCTGCCGGCAGGTGAATCTAAGGTTTACAACGAGCCAAATGAATTCTTTGGTGGACAGCCAATCTTCTCCACAATTGTAGAATACTCTTCTCATATTCCGGAGTTCACAAAAACACCGTATCATTATGAATCAAGAGAATGCGTCAACACAGCAGTTGTAAATATCGTAAACGGCACACCTGTAGAAGATGCCCTTCAGGAAGCTCAGGATACTCTGGCATTCAAGATGACTGAATAAATTCTGATCGCAGGATCAGATGATGTCAGGATTGCGGGAACAGTGAAACTGTGAAGCAATCTGTAGACAGTGATTAAGTGAATGAAAACAGGTAAGTGCGGGGGACTGCCAGCAGTCCCCCATCTTACTGCAAAGAGTTGGTAATTGTCCGGCAAAATGCTGAACAGTTACAGAGTTTTTTGAAAGGAGGAGTTCACGTGAATTCTAAGAAAAAAGGTATGTCTCTGCTTGGCAAGCAGAGGGCAGCAGGATGGACGTTCCTGGCTCCTGCAACTATCATGATCGCGATCATGAGCTTTTATCCAATGATACGTGCATTTATCATTTCCCTGCAGACCGGAGCCGGAGCAAATATGAGATTTGCAGATCCGATCTTCAGCAACTATAAACGTATTCTGGCAGACAAGGTATTTCAGCAGTCTATTGCAAATACATTCCTGTATCTGATCATTCAGGTGCCGATCATGCTGATACTGGCAATTCTTCTGGCACAGCTTCTGAATAACAAAGATTTGAAATTTAAGGGATTTTTCCGTACTTGTGTATTTCTTCCATGTGCGACATCCCTGGTATCCTATTCATTGATCTTCCGTTCCATGTTTGCTACAGATGGTCTGATCAACAGTATTCTGATCAAACTTGGGATCTTATCTACCGGCTATAATTTCCTGGGGAATTCCGCCAGTGCCAAGATTGTAATTATCCTTGCGCTGATCTGGAGATGGACAGGATATAATATGGTATTCTATCTGGCAGGACTTCAGAATATTGAATATTCTGTATATGAAGCAGCAAAGATTGATGGCGCCAATGGCTGGAAGACTTTCTGGAAGATTACTGTTCCGCTTCTGAAACCGACAATTATCATGACATTTATCATGTCAATTAATGGTACACTGCAGCTGTTCGATGAGTCTGTCAACCTGACAAAGGGTGGACCGGCAAACTCAACAATCACAATGTCCCACTATATTTACAATACATGTTTTATTAACGTACCAAACTTTGGATATGCAGCAGCAATGTCATTTATCATATTCATTATGGTAGCTGTACTTGCATTTATTAATTTGAAAGTAGGTGATACACGTGACTAAGAAAAACAAATCAGCCATTCAGAGAAGATTGATTCCAACCTATATTTTTCTGATCATCGTGTCATTTATTTCAGTATTCCCGTTATACTGGATGATTTCAGCTGCAACTAATACATCCACAGATGTATCACGTGGACGAATTATTCCGGGAAGCCATTTTATGGAAAACTTCCGTAATCTTACATCCCAGCAGCCACTGTGGAGAGCACTTGGAAACTCCTTCTTTTATGCAATCCTTACTACAGTGATCTGTCTTCTGATCTGCTCTATCGCAGGTTACGGATTTGAAGTTTACCATGATAAGTGGAAAGACAGAGTATTTTCAATCCTGCTTCTGGCTATGATGGTTCCGCAGGTTGCAACTATGGTTCCGTTATTCAAAATGTTCTCCAAGGCAGGACTTTTGAATACAGCAGTAGGTTTTATCCTTCCGATTATTTCCACGCCGTTTATGATCATGATGTTCCGTCAGAATGCCAGATCATTCCCGGTTGATATTATTGAAGCTGCACGTATTGACGGACTCAGCGAAGTAAGGATTTTCTTCCAGATGTTCATTCCTACAATGAAATCTACATATGCAGCGGCTGCTGTTATTACCTTTATGAATGCATGGAACTCTTATCTGTGGCCAAAGGTAATCATGACAGACAACAAGGCAATGACCATGCCAATGCTGATCGCCAACCTGATCACAGGTTATGTGACAGATTATGGTATGCTGATGTGCGGTGTATTGTTCTGTTCTATTCCTACAATGATCGTATTCTTTGTATTACAGAAACAGTTTGCAGAAGGTATTACCGGAGCAGTCAAATAAAAAACTGAAAAAGAAAAATATAACTTCGACCGTCTGGAAGACATTATCAATAATCTATACAGAGAGGGCGAAAGAGAACACCCGGCAGATTATGAAAAGTAATTTTGCCGGGTGTTTTTGATGCCTGTTTGGAAATTTATAGCAAGCCTCTTAATTAATATGCATTACTGCAACTATACAGAACCATATGGTTCCGAAAAGGTAGCATTATTTTATGGAATCGATATAGTATTAATAAATTTGTGGTAGGCATAACGGAAAAAGTACGGTAAAATAGTTAGAATGCGGAAAGTATTTTTCCAAAATAAAACAAAAGGGGGAGGGCCATGTCCGAAGTAAAGAATAAGAAAAAGAAATCAAGTATTATTCAGGTCAGTATTGGTGTTCTGGCAGTTATTATGGCTATCCTTATTATCATAATGATGGGAATTGTCTCAGATATTCAGGGAACGGCCCGTATTGTAAATTATACCGGTTTAGTCAGGGGAGAGACACAGAGACTCATAAAACTGGAGCTTTCCATGCAGCAGGAAAATGAGATGATCCATGATATAAGAACTTTTATTGACGGTTTGCGAAATGGAAATGATGAATTAAATCTTGTACGTCTCAATGATGTTGATTTTCAGAATAAAATGCAGGAACTGGATGATAAATTCTCTGACCTGTATAAGAAAATTTATCTTGTGAGGTTCAAAGGAGCCAGAAACACAGATATTATTCCGGAAAGTGAGGAGTTTTTTGTGATCTGCGATGAAGCAACAGGCCTGGCTGAAAAATATTCGCAGAAAAAAGCCACATCCTTATCATTGCTTGAGAAATATATCACAGCAGATATTGTTGTGCTGATGCTGTTGATCGGATATGAATTCATCAAAGCAATACAATATGCTGCAATGAATCGTTTACTGCAGCGAAAGGTATATCTGGATGATGCGACAGGACTTCCGAACAAAAATAAATGTGAAGAATTACTGAGTGAGGAAGAACCGGATGCAGATACCGGTGTCTGCAGTTTTGATCTTAATAATCTCCGGCGTATTAATGACAGCAGAGGTCATGAAGCCGGTGATGCCTATATCCGTAGATTTGCCATCTGCCTGCGGGCTTCCATGCCGGCAGAGCAGTTTGTGGGAAGAGCAGGTGGAGATGAGTTTCTTGTAGTTACCCATGGACTGGACAGGGAACAGATGACACAGTGCCTTGAAAAGGTGCGCAGAGATATGAGAGAGGAATCCAAAGTGTATCCGGATACTCCCCTGAGCTATGCAGCAGGCTTTGCACTGGCCGGCGATTTTCCCGGAAGTACAATGAGAGAACTGTTTAATTGCGCAGACAAAAACATGTATATCAATAAGAATCATGTAAAAAGGGAAGAAGCTGCTGCAGAAAAGCATCAGGGATATCAGCTGTTAAAGCTGCTTAATCAGCATGGCAGTAATTTCTCGGATTGTCTGTACTGTGATGCCAGGATGGATACTTATCGAGCAATCCGTTCCAGTGAGAATTTTTTCCTGGCCTCTGATGGTGCATATTCCGGTGCTGTGGAACAGATCATAGAGGAACAGATTGAAAAGTCCTGTCAGGCAGATATCCGCGAAGGGCTGCAGATTTCGGAGCTTCAAAAGAAGATGCATACGAAGGAAGACGTGCTGGAATATGAGTATAATATCGGAAAACAGGGGGCATATAACCGCCTGACACTGATTCCGGTGGACTGGGATGAGGACAAAAAGCTGCATCATTTTCTTCTGGCATTTGAAACCATCCGAAAGACTTCTGAAGGTCAGACAGGTGCAAAAGAGCAGCTTCAGCTCTATTATGAACAACTGAAACAGTCAATCCTGGAAAATGACAGCTATGTGGATGCGCTTCTGGAATTGTCAGATGTGATCTATACAGTAAATCTGACAAAGGATGTTCTGGAAAGAAGAATCGTATTGAATGGAAAAGAACAGAAGAGCCGGGAACTTTTTATGGACTACCCGCTTCCATGTTCTTATCAGGATTATTGCTGGGAATATGAGAAAAAAATTACTCAGGAAACAATTGCCGGTTACTGTATGACAGATAATTGCGAAAAGCTTCGTAAGAGGTTTGAGAACGGAGAAACCAATATGTCTGTGGAATATTGTGCCCGCGAAGATGATGGAAGTATCCGCTGGGTACAGAAAACAGTTCTTATGACCAGAATGGTGGTGTTTGATACAGAAATTCTTGCTGAGATCCCTATGATCTGTCTCTTATACACATCT
>ENA-OZHT01000032-OZHT01000032.1-human-gut-metagenome-genome-assembly--contig:-NODE-32-length-25453-cov-6.349713_pt1 | contig 25453 bp, 27 predicted proteins | sample MGYA00244051_ERZ653696 | MGnify/ENA primary metagenome ERZ653696 (study PRJEB26926, sample SAMN06165338) | human gut metagenome | biome: ENVO:00009003; feature: ENVO:2100002; material: ENVO:00002003... | reverse complement strand
AGATTAGCGAGTGTCTCGTGGGCTCGGAGATGTGTATAAGAGACAGCCTCTTGACTGTCTTTATCTCTTACTAACATATTTTATCATACCTTTCTAAAATGTTTCGTTTTGACACATTGCGGGGGCTTTATAGCCCCTTTGCACCTATGCACAATAAATTTTTGTTTTTTTTCTGAATGTTTTTAAAACGCCACCATTACAAGCCCAATGACTACGAAAACTTGAAAAATCGCTTGCAAGTTTTACTGTAATTGTTTTCGGCGTTTCTTTTACCACTTCGACAACATCAAATAAAAAACCGTCTGCTTCGGGTAACTGCATACCGACTTTTAATTCGCTTGCTTTAATAACTTTCATTTTTTATAACCTCTTTTCTTTATTTTCTATAATTATTATACCACCATTGTAGCATAATATCAATTGACATACTTACCAAAGTTACACCTTTTTTATTGTATATTTTTAACAAATAAGTAAACCGCCTGTATTTCAAGGCGGTTTCTTTATTTATGCTATCTTTTTGATTTCTTCACGGCTCTTTATTGTTTCGCTACCGTAAAGGTTTCTAATTTCATTCATATTCATTTCTTTTCTGCTTTTCTTTTTGTAATTGTCGCTGTGCCAACACCACGCCTTTTTTTTCGCCGCATATTTAAAGCCTAAAGCCTTTAACTGCTCTCTATACTCGTATGAATTAAAGCACCATACCCAACTACCTACGATTTCTATATCAATGTTATAATTGATGATACTATTAATTATATTGATAAAGTCTGTACTTTGCTCTGTCGTGCTTTCTTTGGCTGTGTAGGTTTCGCCCTCTGCGTTTTCGTGAATGTTCTTGTAGCGTTCAAATAATGTGCTGTACTCTGCGTTAATCTCTTGCATTATGCTTGTTGTATCTTCTGTGTTCAAATCAGGGTGATATTTCTTGCACAATGCTTTATACTGTTTTTTTAACTGCTCAACACAATTTATGTTTTTAAAGTATTTCATATTTTTACCTCTTTCTTTCTGCGTTGTTTTTGGTAACGCCTACCTTTAACTTACAATTATATTATACTACTTTTTTGTTATAATTCAATTGGCAAAATGCACAATGTTTTATTGAATTTTATGTTTAATATTACTACAATGGTGGTATAATAATAATAGATAGAGATAAACAAAAAATCATAAAGGGTGATTAAAATGTTAAATCAATTTGAAATTGTTGAATTTGCTATCAAAGGTGTTTACGCCGACATTGAGAAACTTGAACAATCCATTAAAAAAGGTAAACAACTTTTAAAAGAGTTTGAAGAAAACGGCAAAAGTAAAACATCAAAAACACCTTTTGAAATTCATCAAGTTATCCAAGCGAAAAAAGCTGAAATTGAAGAATTGAAAGAAGTTGAAAGTGAGTTGAAATGGAAACTATCCGAGTTACAAGATGAATTTTAAGCATAAAAAAAAGAGGGGCGAAAAATCGCCCCTCCTGTTTTTTGTTGTTTTACTTGTTTGAAAGTTGCTTGTAAATCTGATTAATGCCCGTCGCTGATAATCCACTAACAATACCAATAGCAGTAGCCATAAGGTAATCTGTTGCGGGAAAATCAGGCACAATAAACATTGCTACCACGCCAAGAGCACCACCGATAACACCACAAATAATAGGGATATACTTGTTATCCAAAGGTGTAACCTTTACGCCCTGTGAGAGCAGATAGCAAATAACAATAATGCTCGGAATTGTTGCAATACCCAAAATGTTTTCCATAATAAAATTCCTCCTGTTAATGAATAATATTTGCAAGGATAACACCTAACAAAGCACCTATTATAGTAGTAAGCACACAACCTATTACAAGCCTTTTATAGTGCTTGTAATTATCTACGGGTTCGTGTTCAAGGCGTTCAAGGCGTTCTCCTTGTTTTTGCTGTTCTTTTGCCATATATTCCATATTTGTAGCAAGAGTTTTAATGGATATAGTTAATTCGGTAAGTGTTTTGTCTTTACCCTCCTGCTCGTCCATACGGTGTTTAAGGCTTTTTATTTCCTGTTCGTGATTTTCTAATCTAACTGCGATATCTTCATTTGTCACATTGCCGTCCTCCTTGTTTAAATTTCATAAACAGCACGCAATACAACATCATTTCTATCGTCTTTATTGTTGTTAGGACTTCCTTTGATATAATTATCGTAAATGTAAAGAATTTTCATAATGCGGCGTTCTGTGTCAACATCATTAACATTACTACCGATATATCTCGGAATATCACACAAGAAAGATTTACCGTTCCAATTTCCTCCTGTTGCGTTGCTCTTTGGAATTATTGTAGTTGCAAAGTCTGCGTCGTTCGCTGTTGATGTATCAGGGTCGTAATCACTCCAAAGCAAAAGCCAACCGTTACGACATTCTGACAATTTCTTTGACGGTGTAACTGTCTGCGGTGTACTATCAGTACCCGCCATATACAATTTTCCTATCCAAAGTGGTGTAGGGTCAGCGTCAAAAATGCACTTCCAACCTTTCCAACCGTCACTATCAACAGTTCCTAAAAACATTGAACCCGAAGAACCGAAAGCCTGTACCCAACCAACCGCATTAGTTGTTTTATGTACAAGAAAACGCCAACCCTCTGTAGTTTTTGGATTGTTTGTTGTTCCTGCCTTTGCATAAGCGGTGTACATACCTGTTGGCAATGCTTTAATTTTTGCAACAACATCTTGATTGCTCCAAGTCACATAAACATCACCGTCGTCCGCTGTCATTTGCAATGATTTAGCAATATAAGCGGAATTGTGATTGTGACTTGTGCTTGCCTTTCCTGCGAGAGCTGTATTGATAACCTTATTTTGTACGGGATTAGTGCTTGTTGAACTTAATGCAGTATCAACGGTTGTTTTGTTTGCTCCTGTTGCGATACCGTCTAATTTTGATTTATCTGTTGTACTCATAAGACCCGCTGTGCTTGTTGTAGCATTGACATAGGTTGTATTCGTTGACGGAATACCCAACGCTGTAATATCTGCTTTTGCTACGACTGTTGTTCCGCTGATATGACCTGTACTGTCAACGGCTACCTTATACAAGCCTGTTGATTTGGCTGTGTATGACGGGTGAGTATATTTATTTGCACCTGTTGCAATTCCTGCAAGTTTAGTCTTTTCGTCTGTTGTATAATCATTTGTTGAAAGTCCTTTACCTGTGACCTTATCAACCTTATTATCCAAAGCCGAATTTACAGTTTTGTTTTGAACGGGGTTCGTGCTTGTACTTGACATTGCGGTGTCAACTACTGTTTTGTTTGCTCCTGCCGCAATTCCACTTAACTTTGTCCTTTCATCAGCCGTCATAATCTTTTTGTCGGTTGTTTCTGAAATATCATCAAGTGAATGTGTGTGACTTGCGGAAGCCTTACCGCTCAAAGCCGTATCAAGACCTGTGACATCACTTGTTGCGTGAGTATGTGAAGCATTAGCCTTATTACTTAATACCGTTGCAAGTCCTGTAATATCGTTTTGTTCGTGAGTATGTGCTGTCGGTGTCATACTTGTAGGCTTATCTGATAAATCATCATAACTTCCGCTTGTAGCAACTGTTGCAAGCCCTGTAATCATTGTTGCAGGGTGTGAAGTCGGGTGAACATAGTTATTTGCACCTGTGGCAATTCCGTTTAACTTTGTTCTTTCTGCCGCTGTCATAATTTTCTTTGATGTTGTTTCTGAAACATTATCAAGTGTATGTGTGTGACTTGTAGCCGCTTTTCCTGCTAATGCGGAATTAATCACTTTGTTTTGAACGGGATTTGTACTTGTACTTGAAAGGGCAGTATCAACAACCGTTTTATTAGCCCCTGTTTCCACGCCGTCAAGTTTAGATTTATCGCTATTGCTCATAAAACCGCTTGCGGAAGCTGTGGCATTGCTGTGTGAATGTGAAGCGTCAGCTTTTCCGTTAAGGGCTGTTACTGTCGCATACTCGCTATGCGTATGATTGATGTCTGCTTTGCCCTCTAAAGCGGTTGTAGTTGCATATTCTGTGTGAGTATGGTTAATATCCGCTTTACCGTTCAAGTCGGTTTCTGTGGCGTATTCTGCGTGAGTATGGGTAGCTGTAGCAAAACCGCTTGCGTGTACTCCGTCAAGAGTATCTGCGTCAAGACCGCTGTTTGTGCCGTCAACGGTTTTGAGCTTTGTTAATACTTCATCTGCTGTGATACTTGCAGATGAGCCACTTTCACCCGTTGCACCTCTCGGAATAACAAAATCAAGTGTAAGTGTGTTTGTTTGGGCGTTTAATGTGCCTGTAACGCTTGCGTTTGTTCCCGCATTACCTGTTGATGTTGTGCCAACAACAACGGTTGTTCCGTCCTCGCCATTAGCACCTGTTGCACCCTTATCGCCTTTTACGCCCTGAATACCTTGCTCACCTTGAATACCTTGTATTCCCTGCTCGCCTTTGTCGCCTTTAGCACCTTTAAGGCTTGCAATCCATTCAGCTTGCGTTCCTATAAAGCCATTATCAAGAGCTATTTGGTAAGCACTTTTACCGTCCTGACCGTTTGCACCTGTATCACCTTTTACGCCTTGAATACCCTGTATTCCTTGTTCGCCTGTATCGCCCTTGTCGCCTTTTTCGCCTTGAATACCTTGCTCGCCTGTATCACCCTTATCACCTTTTTCACCTTTTAAGCCTGCAAGTTGTGCGGCTGTAAAATCCTCATAAGTGAATGGGTCGCCTTTGTCACCTTTATCACCTTTCGCACCGTCTGCACCCTTGATATTTACAGGTGTAGGATTATCAAGTTCTTTGTTATTAGTCCAAGATAAAGTGCCGTCACTTGCTACATTAGGTGTAAAGGTTGCACCGTCCTCACCGTCTGCACCCGCTGTGCCGTTATCCCAAAGTGATACCTTTTCGGCTGTGATACCGTCAAGCACGGCTTTGTTTTCGTGATTGTGTAAATCACTTGCGTTTGCCTTGCTTGCAACTGTGTTTTCGATACTATCCAACTTATCAGAAAGTGTAGTATTAGTGTTCTTATACTTTACTTCGTCAGATGAACCAATCCAAACAGGTAAAGTATTAAATGTGTTAGTTTCAGGGTCATATACCTTGCCTACCAAATCGCCATTCTCGTATTGGTCTTGTGTGATTGAGATGTAGCCGTCTATTGTGACAGGTGTAGGAAGTTCATAAACACCCGTAACAATGTTTTCGCTGTTAATATAAGCGTAATAATACATACTCACACCTCACTTTCTGCCGTCGGCGGTTTCGGTAATTCCACGAATGATTTCTTGATTGTATTCATATGAATACCTCCTAAAAAAAATATTCAAATAAAAGAACGCCCCGATATGGAGCGTTCCTTATTTGTAAAGAATACGGATATGGTTTTTATCAATTCTTTTAAGCACTCTGCACCCTGTTGTTGCTTTTGTTGCAATTCCGTTGTTTCCTGATTTGCAATAGCCGTTCACTTCACAAGTGCCGTCGTCTGTCACTACCAATTTACCAATCAAACCGATAGAAGCCCATTCCTTGCGTTCCTCTCTGTTTTTATATTCTTCGTTAGAATTATAATTATCATTGAGTATAAACCTTTTTTCGGTATGTGCAGGAATAACCTCTCCTGTTGTTTCGTCTGTTGTTTCCTCAACATTTACCGTTTCCGTTAATCGGTTGCCGAATACATCAGTTTTATATTTTCCGTGCCATTCCTCGCTTGCCGTGTCACCTATTACAGTTGGCAAAGCTGACACAACGCCAAGAATATAATCATCATCTGAATTTGCTAATCTGATTTTATCGCCGTCAAGCGTAACAAACAAACCTCGTCTATCCTCATTTTTGGTGTTGCCGTCAAGCCACTCAAACATTTCTGCGAAATCTGCACCGCTTGCACCAAAGGACTGTGAGCCGTAACATTTGCCGTCAGTTGAAATTCTAAATGCGTTAGCCGTTGCCGTTGATGTTCCGCAACCTACAATAAATAAACTACCTGTTGTATCGGTTGCACTTGTCGGGGCTGTAGCTTCGGAATTATAGCGTCCTGTCGCAAATTGATAATCATTTGCTTTAGTGTGAAAACCGCTTGCGTGGGAATATACACCGTTTGCATTGTTGTTTGTGTAATCGTTGAATATTTCACCTTTTGCCGTTGTTCCGCTATACTGCGTCTGTCCTGCTGATACTTTCTGCAATTCTTGTAAGCATTTTGAAACTTTCGTCCAAAACCAATTAAAATAAGACGCAGGGGGCTTAAATCCTGCAAAAAATCCTACTGACTTGAAACTGCTTGACGGTTCTGTACCTTCTGCCGTCCAATCGGGTGGTGTATTCGTAAAATTCATAATAAACCTCCTTGATATTAGTTAAGTATCGCTTTTTGCGGTGCTGAAAAATTGTAGCTTGACATATTAACTTTCCAATTATCTGTTTCTGCTCCGACAATGTTTTTAAGGCAAATAACTGCTGACGGGTTGATATGAGATGTAGTGCTACCTAAATAAACTATAGTCGTAGGACTATAAGCGTTATAAAAAGTATTATTAGCTAGCGAAATTCCCTTTGATGTAGAACCATATATAAATGATATACCGTCAATTATTAAGGAATTTACATTCGTAACACGGTTCGGGTCAACTTTTATTACTGTACCGCCCCTAAAATGTCCTATCGTGTTATCCCTTATGATAATTGCATTATAGGAGTAACCTTCTTCAACCTCATAATTAAAAAGAATAGGACAATTTACATTATCTATTTTATTGTTTTTAACAATAAGTGTTTGCGGTTCGGTGTAAACGGCGGTATTACTACTTAATCTTCTGTTAAAGACTATTCCCTGACCGCTAAATGATGTGTCTATAGCATTACCGTTAATGCTATTATTTTCACAAACAAAAACTCCGTTATCTGCATTTACAGCGATACAACCACGATATTTGGCATTTAATGTACAGTTTTTAATACTACTATTCTCCGCAAATTGAAAATCCACAAGATTACCTCTTGTAGATTTTTTACCGCTTTCAAACAAGCAATTATCAACTTTTACTTCCCTGCAACTTGCTTTAATACATCTTAATTCGCAATCGTGGATATAACAGTTTGAAATATGTATGTTGCATAACATTTTATCGTCTGCTGTTGTTGGTCGCTGAATAATAGAAATTCCGTCACCGTCAGTTAGCACCGTTCCCGTTTTTTGAATGTTGTTTATTTCGCAATTGTCAATGGTAACATTAGATGTATAGCCGCTATCTGTAGAATTAATTGCTATTCCTGCACTAAATCCGTAACCCTCATCACCTAAAGTTCCTGTTACTACGCTGTGAATATGTACGCCGTAAATATTCACATTGGTATTAGCACCGTAAAATCTAATTCCACTTGAAAATGTACTTGCTTTATAACCGAATGTTTTGATATCGCCACCATTAATTTTAACATTTGTGCAATTGCTAAAAGAAATTCCGTGACAGAACACATTGTTACCGTTTAAATTAGCACCGCAGATTTCAACATTAGTGCAGTTAGTAAAACTAAATATACTATTTCCGTTATTTGCGTTGCTTTTTGCTCTTATGAGTGCACCTTTGGCGAAAACAATTTTTATGTCTGTTAAACTATCAATTTGAACAAAATCCGTAATAAAATAAGTTCCTCTCGGAAAATATATCGTTGTACCGCTTTTCAAATCGTTGAACAAAGGTGACAATGCAGTTGCTCCATAATTATTTTTGACTTTATACACAACAGCATTTCTGAAATATTCACCTTCATAATTTGCGTCAATTTTATCCCAATTATCGTTTAAGTGTGCCTTTAAATTGAAATTATCCTGCAATTCAGGTTTTACCAAACCCATATTTGTTGTTTGCGTTGCCATTAACTGACCTCCTTTATTTCTGTATCAGCAATCCAAAATAGCCGCCAATAGTTTGCTCAATATTGCCAAATCCTTTTTTCTTGTCATATTCACCAAGAAAATTATCTTCAAATTGTTGGTAAGACAATTCCTGTAAACCTTGATAATCAATGCTTTCTAAATTTTGATAATTATTATTATTGATGTTGCCAAACTCAAATGTTCCATAAATATTAGCTAACCTGATTTTTACCGTTGCAGGCAAAATTCTTTCAAGCATTTCTATCATTTGTGCTTCGGTTAATGTTCCACCAATCAAATTAGGTAACGGTAAGTTTTTTATATCAACCTTATTTCCACCGACTTCTTCAATGGATATATCATCTATGGAGCAATCAAATATTTGTGAAAGCAAATTCAAAATACTATTGATATCACCTTGACAAATATTTTGTGCCATTTTGTTTTTTATGTAAATTCTGTATTCGTCGTCGGTTAATGTTCCTCTTTTTTGACCGACAAAATCACCGTACAAATCAAGTGTTTTACCGTACACTTGCTCAATATCCAATGTGTCTAATACACTTTGCATATCTGCTTGAAATTCACAAGCCGCAAGTTCGTTAAGGTGCAAAAGTTTGTAGTTATTACCGTCATTTCCTTTGTAATAGGCGTCAGGAAGTTTTTTGACATTATCACTAAACATTCTTTTTCACCTCTATTTTTTGATACATTGTATATTTTCTGCTTTTACTCTTGCAATTTGTGTGTTACTCATATCAAGGTTTGTCTGTACATAAGCAGTTTCACCGATACGACGGATTCCAAGACCTATAACAGTTTTCACGCCTGTAATACAAATGCAAGAATATAGCTGTGGTACATATATGGTTTCACCGATTTTTAGGTTATTAATATAATTAATAAGCCTTTCAGCAATTTGTTGTTCCCCGTCTGCTTCAAATAAACTATTTGTCACAATTATATATTGAATATCTATATATACTGTTTCTGCGTCGGTAAACCTAATGTAGTGGTTCTTTTGAGCATTGTCTTGAACTATAAGTAATGATGTTCCGCTTGTTGAAATGCCCAAAGGCTTTTTTTCTAAAATAGCTTCCGCTATAAGCTGTTTGGTTGCGCCTGAACCGTCGTGCTTCACGACACACTCAAAGCTATATGGATTACAATTTCCAACCTTACTTGATGTTGCGTTTTCAATAATAGAGCAATCCTCTACATTAGAAATACGCATTATAGCACCTTTGATTGATTCGGTTGTATTGTTGCCCGTGCCTGATATTGCAATGTTAAATCGTTTTCTTAAATTAACATCACTTTCCCTGTCTTTACCAAGATTTTTTATTGCTGTATGAGTAATGCTTATAACATCAGCGTGCGGATTTACTATTGTATTGATTGAGCCTACTGTTACATTTCCAATCGTTCCCGCTTCGTTACATTCCACATAAGCCACAACCGTTCCTTCACTACCGATTTTATAATCATCAACCGTGTGAAAAATGATACTCATTTCCTCGTTAGCAACTTCAAATCCCGCTTCTACTGTTTTTCCTGCTGTGCCTTTAATTACAATTGCGTGCCTTGCCAATGTAGCCGCATTTCTTGTAATTCCTGCAAACGGACAAAGCCTATCAAGACTTGTGCCGCTCGCCGTGTTTGGAAATCGTGCATAATAAACGCCCTCTAATATTTGATAGAGAGCGTCAATGTCCGATACATTTATTCGGATATATTTACCTATTGCAGTTAATTCAGAGGTATCAATTGTTTCACCGAACAATGTTTTTGCTCTTGCTTCTTGTTCCTCTAAAATTTCATCATAGGTAGGGCGTTGAAACCCCAATTCTGTAAGTGCCATATAACCACTCCTTTATAATGTAATATCTATTTCCTCGCCGCTTTCATTTCGGGCGGTAAATTCAATTTTTAAGGTGCGGTTTATCGGCGTGCAGACAAAACTTGTTAATTCAAATGTTTTATCAATTTGCAATAAGCCACTTTTAACGGTGTCCTCTATTTGGTCGTATTGCGGATTTTTTTTCAGTATTGCATTAAACGCTATACCCTCATTTTCATTTAGCCACCATTCCCCCAAATTGGTAGAAAGCACCTGCTTAACAGTTTGCTTTATTAGTTCGCTATCGCTAACTAACTTTATATCATTATTTTCAATGATAGCGTCGCCGTTTTCATCAATCGCAAAACCGTACAATTAAATCACCTCTTATCAAATAACTCCTATAATAACAGCGTCACTCATTCGGTGATGTCCTGTTGTTGGTACAGAAAATTTACCCTTTTTATTGTCGGTTATTTCTCGCTCGCCACACGCACAATATACAATATCACCTGATGAAATAGTGCTAACAGTCGGAATTGTTATTGAAAATTTATCGTCCATTTCCGTCGTAATTGTAACGGTTTTTGTTGCAAATTTGCGAACATTTTTCAAAATAGGAACTGTCATTACTGCTTGTTTCTTCGCTTGCTTTCCGTTTGCCTTTATCATATTTAAAGGCTGTATCTTTGCATTATTTCCACTAACGCTTATAACCTTTGCGAAAAATGCGGTATGTAAGTTTAATAATTTTTGTTCTATTAAATCATTTAAAACATTACTTGATGTACTCAACTTTGCACCACCTTTGCTTCCGTTAAAAGGTCTGTTCCGTCGTAGGTGTGTTTTCCTGACTTGACCCTAAATCTTCCGTTTGCATTTCTTGACTTTATTGTCACAATGCTTGCTGTCTGTATTTGATGTTGCAATAACATTTTTATGTCATAGCCCCTTATGATATCTGTATAATCCTCGTTCTTTTCTTCTTCTTCAAACTCGGATAAATCAAGCAATCCTGTGTCAGCACTTAAAATAAATCTTGTGCTGTCGCCCTTATTAAGTGGACGAACATAAATTCTGCTTTTGAGTATATATGCAGATACGCCACAAACTTTTGCATAACTTTTTACATTATCCATAAGCTGACCTGATACCGTTTCTTCATCTTTGTATGTATGGTCACGGGCAACGCTAAAAACAGCGATAGGCAAGCCGACTTTTACGCATAAATCTTTTAAAATTCTGCTTGCTTTCGTGCCTTTTGCATAAGTAACACTTGTAATATCCTTTTCTTTCAAATTCATATCGTCAAGTGCCTTTATGGTTGTTATTTTATCGCAATCATCATATTTTGTTGTCTTTTTAGAAATATAACCGCTGAATATAATACCTGTATCGTTACCATATCCCGCTGTTACCGTTATTTTTGCTTTATTCTTAATATTGTTGATTGTCGTGTTTGTAAGATTATATATAATAATCTCTGCTTCGTTTGCTTCTGTATCATCATCAAACGGGATAGTAAATTCAAAATCCAATTCTGTATTTTTTATTTTTACATTTCCCGTTTGAATGGTGATAGAATGTTTAAATTGCCCTTTGACTTCGGTGTTTAGCTTTTCATTGATTTTTTTGAATGAGGTAATAAGCCGTGAAACATTTTTATCATTGTTCTTTTGCTTTATAACTTGGCTCATTGTCATTCCTCGCTTTCATCTTCATCATCAATAGTAAGTAATACGGTAACACCCATATTATCAAATGTTACCGTATTTTCTTTGCTACTTTCATCAAGAGGTACTATATCCAAGCAAGGGAATGTATCAGCGTTATACACATCACAAAACAATCTTGTTCCGTATATAAGCGGTTCATCATAAACAAGCACTTCATCATCTTTTGATAAGGTACAAGTAAACAAGTCCGACATTTCGTTATACTTAAATTCAAGATTGTATTCATCTAAACCTAACACAATATCAAAGTTATACGGCATTTCAGATTTTTCGATTTCGATAATATCCCTCATATAACCTTCCTTTACGGTATTAACAGCTTTTGCCCTGTGTAGATTGTATATTTATCAACATTGTAGCCTTTGTTTCTTTTATCAATCATTGACTTGTTAGCTTTGTATATTTTCGGATATTGCAAACCGCTACCGTAATATTTTTTTGCTATAGTCCACAAGCAATCCCCTGTTTTTACCTTGTAATATCTTTTGCTTTTAGTGCTTTTTTTTGTGACCTGTTTTGTACTTGCTTTCTTTTTCTGCTTGACATAAGCAGATTTAGCAATACGCACTTCCTTTATTTCCATTGAAAAAGAGCAACCGCCATTAACTTTATTGCTGTACTTTGTACTAAAATCAGTAATTAGGGCGTTACTAATAATAGTACGCCCCACGAATTTTACATACTGACCGTTTTTTGCGTAATTACTCAATTTATTAACAATGGTACTCGCTTTGGTATTCTTTACATCAACAATATATCCCGATAATGACAGCTTGATTGCGTCACGCTTCACATTATCGGTGATAGGCAAGCCCTTTTCTACGGGGTGTTCCGTAACGGTAACACCTCTGTCAATTTCTTCATCTGTTACACATACATAAAGATTATTAATAAGTGCCAACCGTTACACCTCCTGTAAATTAACATTGTTTACTCTGCCGATACCCTCGAATGTTTCTTCCATTGCTTCACTTATCCATTGTTTGATTTTGCGTTTCAATGCTCTATCATCACTTGCACCATTTACATTCAATGTAAATTGTGGCGAATAAGAGTTGTTTTCAATGGTGGTAGTATTAGCTACATATCCGCTGTTTTCAGGCGTATAATCACCAAAATCAACACCTAACAAACTGCCCGTTTTTTCCCAAAGGTTTACACCTCTTTGGCGTTTGCTTTGCGATAACGGTATAGCCATTTCGCTACCGTCCTCACCGAAAATACTCGGCTTTGTTGCTACGCCGCCGTTTGCATATCCGTGTCCTTTAAAGGCATTGGCAAGTGAGCCATACCGTGATTTGGCATATCGGATTGACGCTAAAATGTTGCTTAACGGGTCGTAAATGTTCTTGTCAAACCCTGCTCTTGCATAAGTTGCAAAAGTAGGGTCAATAACTTGCATAAGACCTTTTGACGGTGTGCCCTTTTTAGCGTTGCTATCCCAAAGGTTAATAGCTCTCGGATTGCCTCCGCTTTCGGTTTGCATTTGGTATAGGGTTCTTGCAACATTTGCAGGGCTGTATTGACCTTCCATTTTCAAAGCCCTTATGACGGTTGCTTTCCATTGCTTTACGCCTTGTGAAGCGTCATAATTGACCGCTCCCATTTCTTCAACAAGTTTGTCAAACCAACTCGGCATTTGGCTTGTAATGGTATCAACCATTCCTTTACCAATATATCGTCCTAAACCGTTTATTCCGTCATAACTGATACCGTCTTTGATTTTGCTAACCAATCCCTTTGCGTTATCAATGTAACTGAATACATCAATATCACCGATACCGTCAGCATAACGGAATGTAGGTGACTTTCTGCCAAAAAGCTGTGCTGTACGCTCTGCGGATAACACTTTCATTCCTTTAGGTGCATTAGGAATAAATACATTTCTGCCCTGCGGTATAAATGATTGACCGTTAGGCATTTGTACTAATTCCGCACCCTTGCCGTCATTAACAAGAGCATTACCGCCTTTGTGACCGTCTGTACCTTTTGCGTAAGGCGTCCAAGACACAACCTTTTTGTCAGAGCCAAATTGTTTTAATATCCAATTCGCACCGTCTATCACCTTGTTTACGGGAGAAACCGACGCTTTTACGGCTTTTTCCCATACTTCAACAAGGGCACTACTCAAACTTTTTCCTGCACTTCTAATGCCGTCGCCCATTTTTTTAGGAAGTTGAGTAATTTTTTTAACGATATTGTTTATACTGTTATCAACAATGTTTGAAATACTCATTGCAATTTGAGCAACAATTAACTTTGTTGTTATCAATAATGAACGAAGAACATTTACAAATTTCTGTGTTGTAGATATTCCTTTATTCGCCATATTGTTAAGTGCAACATTAAATATTTCAGGTGCTTTTGCTATCGCTTTAAACGCATTTGATACACCGTTTAGCAGTAATAATAATGCACCTAATAACTTCACGATTGTTTTTAAAAGGATTGTTGTTACCAAGAATTTACTGTTAATAGCTTTTGTTCCTGCTACAACAAATATAAGTGCTGTTGCAAATTTCATAAATCTTGTTGATACAACTGCTAACGGCGTGCATATTTTCATTAATGCCATTTGAAATGGAATAAACAACGCTGTTAATTTCACGATATTGTTTCCAATACGAGTAAATACCATAGCAAGCCGATTAACTACCGCTACCAACATACTAAATAACAATGTCAACATCATTATTTTAGTAATTAGTCCTGTGACAGCACCTAAAAAGACTACCGCTGTTAATGCAAGTTTAGTAAATGCCCCTGCAAGTGGCGTTAATATAGCTACCATAGCTGTAGCGGGAGCTATCAACGCTGTAAATATTTCAGGCAACGGTTTCAATGCTTCCGCAAATATCGGCGTTGTTTGGCTCAATATTGCGAATAACGGATTTAATATTAACATTGCGGTTGTAAAAAGCATTGCCATTGGAGCTAACACAACAAATATTGCCATTAATCCCGCCATTATTCCTGTAAATACTAATGTTGGTGCAACCAACGCAAGCATTGTAGCGGATAGCGGAAGTAATGCCGCTGAAAACGCAAGCACTAAAGGCGTTACTGTTGTGATTATCATTGACAACATTGTTAATGTTGCTGTGAGCATTGTAAACGCCATTATTAATTGAGTTGTCAACGCTATAATCATTGTGAACAATACGGATAAAATCATCATCATTGCCACGAAAGCGGACATCAATGTGTTTAACAATATCATTACAACCGTTAATGCTGTAATTGACGCTGTAAAGGTTAATGCAGACGCTCCGAGAACCAAAAACAATGCTGTTAATGGTGTAATCACCGCTGTAAACATTGAAACAACGGGCATTAACGCTATAAACAGTAAAGGTAACGGCGTTAAAGTAACAATCAATGAGTTTATTCCTATTGTAAGAATTGTAAACATCATTGACATTATCATAAATTGTGCATTGAGAGCCGTTACTATTGCCGTTATTCCTGTGAATATAACTAATAATGCTGTAACCGCAACAAGGAATACCATTGCACTTGCTGAAAGTGCTACAAATAATGCGGTTAAAGGTGTCATAGTTGCCGTAAACAGTAATGTAGGTACTGTCAACGCTGTAAATATTCCTGACAACGGAAGAAGTGCCGCTGTAAGCACTATTGCACTTGCCGCAATTGAAGTAAATAAACCGTTCAATAGTATTAATTGAATATTTATTATCATCATCAACATCAACATTGTTGTTAATATTGCTGTTATTCCTGTAAATGCAATCAATACAACCGTTGAAGCAACGGCTAAAACTGTGAATGAAGCCGCTAAAACCGTAACTAAAGCTGTAAAGGCGGTTAATGGTGCTATTACTATTGTCATTGCTGTTACAAGCGGTATTAACGAAGCCGCAAATTGTGCGGAACTTGCCGCTACTATCGGAAATGTAGAACTAATCATTAACAGATTTACATTTATGATAGTTAGCAACAACATCATTACTCCTAATAGTGCATTGATAGCCGTAAACGCTACGACAACGAGCATTGACGCAATAGCCAACACGGAAAACGAAGCCGCTAATACTACGCTTAAAGCTGTAAAGGCTGTGAGCGGAACAACCGCCGCCGTAAGTGCTGTTGCAAGCTGTGCTAATACTGCTATAAATGACATAGCACTTGTGCCAAATGCTGTAAATGCCGTGCTGATTATCCGTAATTGTATATTAACAATTGTGAGCAATAATACCATTGCTACTAAAAGAACATTAATAGCTCCAAACGAAACAACCATAAGAGCGGAAGCAACAGCCAATACAGTAAATGAAACTGCTAATACTGCAATAAGAGCCGTAAACGCTGTGAGCGGTACAAGAGCCGCCGCTACTACTCCTACTAACGGTGTCATTGTCGCCGAAAATATTAAAACTTGCGGTACAAGTGCCGCAAATAAGGCGGGTAACATTGAAAGCATAGCGACAAATCCTGAAATCATAGCGGTTATAATTGCCATTGATACTGCAACCAATGCCATAGAAGCGGCAAATAAAGCCGTTGAAGCCGCTACTACTACCACTACTGCCATTAACGGAACTAACCCTACCGAAAGAGCAAGAGCCGCCACGCCTGCCGCTACTGCTCCTACTGCAAATATTGTCAATCCTGCACCCAATGCCATAATTGAAACCGCACCAACTGCACCGAATTGTACAATTGTCGGAAGTGCTCCTGCCATTACACTTAAACCCATAGCCGCCATTAATGCTCCTGCACCTACAAGAGCAATTGCCACGCCAAATGCTATAAGCCCGACAGCACCTACCGTTAAAGCGGGGGCTAAAGCCGCCGCACCTACTGCAAGAGCCACTATAATGACAATTAATGCACCCATAACGGCAATAGCTCCCCAACCCGCATTAGCGAGAGAAATGGAAGCCTGAACAAGTAATGCAAAACCTACACAAATTGCAAGGATAGCCACACCAACTGCAAGAATAGCCGCCGCAAACGCTAAGATTTGAGGTGCACTTGTCGCCGCCGCTGTTCCAACTGCTGTTGTTCCTGCCGCCGCCGCCGCTGATGATGTGCCACAAACAACACCCATTATCGTTTGTGCCGCTGTAACAATTCCCGTGATGATATTAACTACAAGCAATACCGCTTTATAGGCTAAAAATACGCCTACCAAAGCACCAACGATAGGAAGCAACCAATTAATGTTGTTGCCTATCCAAGTGAATACGGTTAGTGCTAAATTACCAACCCAAGATAATACAGGAGCAAGGGCGGTCATTAGTTGAGATGTAAACTGAATTACTCCCTGAACGATTTGTTTAATTGCGTTAAATGCACTCTGCACATTCTGCTTTAAACTTGCGAACATATCGCCACTCATTTTTTCGCCCGTAAATCCTTCATAAATCGCTTGTATAACGCTTGTTACAAGCGTCGGAATAATTTTAGGTACTGCACTTGCAAGACCTTTTACTAACGATACTGCGGATTTAATTAATGACGGAAGCAATGAATTAAACATTGAGGGCAATTCTTTAGCAAGAATAGGCGAAAGTTCTTCAATGAGAGAGCCAACACCTGAAAGACCTTTTTTAATTGCAGGCATAATATTTCCCGCAAAAGTTTTTACAGATGAAACAAGATTATCGACACATTGGTCGAAACTGTCACCGCCTTGTATCAATGCAGGCATTAAGTTTCCCCAAGCTGATTTCATTGCATAAAGCGAACCGCTTATTGTTTTTTCTGCTTCTTTTGCTGTTGTTCCTGTAATACCTAAATTCTTTTGTACTGCGTGAATTGCTTTTACTATATTTCCATAAGACAAACTGCTTGCGTCTATGCTTTTATCAAGTTTTGCGGCGTCTTTTACAAGCCTTTGCATTTCGGATTTTGTACCGCCATAACCTAATTTAAGGTTATCAAGCATTGTATAGTTTTGCTTTGCAAAACCTTGATATGCGTACTGTATGCTTTCCATACCCGTACCCATTTTGTTGGCGTTATCTGCCATATCCGTAATAGCTACATCAGCATATTTTGCCGCTTTTTCGGTATCGCCACCTACACTCTGCAACAAACTTGCCGCAAAGCCTGTAACGGTTTCCATATAGTCATTTGCGGATAGTCCTGCCGTTTTAAATGCGTCATTTGCATATTTTTGTACAATGTTTGCGTCTTTTTTGAAAAGTGTTTCAACGCCGCCTATCTGCTGTTCAAAGTTTGCATAATCCTTAACGGCATTACCCATAATTGCACTAACTGCACCCGCACCAACGCCAAGAGCCTTAAAGGATATTCCCGCAAGTTTTTTCAAACCTGTATATGTCGCCCCCGCCGCTTTTTTTGCTACAGAAGTAAGTTTTTGGTCTAATTTGCTCAAACCGCCGCTTAATTGATTAACGCTAACTTTACCTAAACTCGTTAATGAATTTTTGGCTTTGTCGGTTTTTTTACCTAAACCGTCAACGCTATCTGTCGCCTTGTCGGTTTCTTTGCCCAAACCATTTACGCTATTTTTGGCTTTGTCGGTTTCTTTTTTTAGATTATCAATTCCGTCATTACTGCCAACGCCTGAAATGTTTTTCTTTAAATCGTCCATTTCATCATTGACTTTTTTAAGACCGCTTAAATCTATATCAAAGCCAAGCTGTATTATGTCTTGTCTTATTACATTTTCTGCCATTGTTTACCTCCTTTCCTCGGAAGTAAAAAAGCACCCTTTAAAGGGTGCTTCAAAAAAAGGTTATGTAATGTTCTATCGTTTTTTCTTGATTGCTTTTTTCTCAGCTTCAATTTTCATATCAAGGGCAATATTTGCCTTTTCTATTTCCTGTGGTGTCATTTGATAGAAAACCGTGTTGTAATCAAAGCCGCTTTCAGATAGAACAAGTCTATACATAGCCCAATTACTTCGCACTTCCCTTGTCAGTTGTGCTTTCGATTTTTTCTTCTCGAAAGTTGCCCTGCATAACTTCACGGGCAAATGTTACAACCTCGTTGAAGTCGTCCATATTATCAAAATCATCTGCTGTAAGATTTGTCGGTTCAACAATTACATTTTCAAAAAGGTACTTTGATAATTTTGATACTGATGTGTTGTTTGTTCCCTCAATATAGCTGTTGTCAACCGCTTTAAGAGCCGCCGAAATACCGTTAAACTGTGCTGTATATTCTGTACCGTTGATTACTTTCTTTACCTGATAAAAATTCTTATTAGCCATTATATAGTCCTCCTGAAAAATGAAATTAAATTAAATAGGGGAGGTTTCCCTCCCCTTTATTGCAATTGTGTGTGATGATTGATTATGTTGTGCTCTCTGTCACGCCGTCAAATACGCAGAATTTAAATTCCATATCTTCCGCTTCTGAACCAAGTGAAACTTCGGGTGCTTCTTCCACATTTGCCATTGTACCACCCAAACGAATACCAAGAGCCTTATTAACAACCCAAACAGGGAATGATTCGCTCTGATTTTGAAGGTCAAGCAGAAATGGAAGTTGTGGGCTTGTCGGCTGTACGGTTACTGTAAGAGTATGGATTGTGTTGTTAATCTCACTCTTGATAATGTCGCCTTGTGCACCGACAACCTTTTCAAAATATGCTTCTTCCTTTTCCCAAGAAATCATATCTTCACCAAGACTTGTAATGTATGTGCCGTTAATAAGCACGGTACAGTCTTTGGCGTTATATCTTGCTACATTCATTTGTAATCCTCCTTAAATAGTGATTTCGCCTGTAATTTCGGCTTCGTGAATAGCTCCCGCAAGTACAAAGCTGAAACGACCATACGGATATTTTCTTGCTTTTCTGTCTGCGTCTGTTGTTGCACTTCTCAAAGCAAAAGAAACGCTGTATGCAGGTGTGCCGTCCTCGTTTGTTGCAATAATACCATTGTTATAAGCGTCCCTCATAACTTCAATTACTGCACTTTCAAGCATTGCAATACCGTTGTTATCGTAAGGTACTTTGTTTGTTGTGTTGAACACTTTCTGTAACTTGTATTCAATGTTCTGAATAACAAAATCCTTGCTGTCGATAATATCAATGTACTCACCATTAAGGGCTTTTCCCTCTGTAGTTACATTGTCGCCCGCTTTGGCAACAAATGTGATTGCACCCGCTGTATGTGCGGCTTCAATCTGTGTATCTATTAATTCAAGCGGGGTAATGCCGTTAAGGATAAGGTTCTTATATGTAAAGCTACCTACTGTAAGTCCTGCGGACGCACCTACAAGAGCCGCTTCGGGGCATACTGCTGTACCTGAATACATAAACACAACTGTTCTTGCATTTGTCTTTGTAAGTGTGTTTGTTCCTGTTGTTGCAGAAACGCTACAAAAATACATCTTTTCTGTTGTTTCAATATAATCAGAAATTGATTTCATTACTGTTGTTGTTGGGGCTGTTGTTGAACCCTCGCAAACAACAATAAGCTGTCGCCAATTGTATTTTGTACAATCGGTAATTGTTGTAACTTCCTCTGTTGATTTACAATTCTTAATTGCAATCTTTGTAGGGGCGTTATTTTGTGAAAAAATAAGGTTAGCCGTCTTATAAGCGTTTGTTGTTGTGGCATATCCTGCTTCAACAACTTCATCAAGTGTTTTACACTCTTTGTAATCGTTTATTGTCGGGCTTTCGCCGCTTTCAACAACAAGCATAAGAGGATAGCTATAACCGAGCTTACCAATCGGCTTGTTAATATCAATTTTTACTTTTACATCTAAAGCCATTTTATGACCTCCTTAAAAAATTTATATTGTTTCTTCTTTATCGGGCTTGTTGAAAACTTCCATACTTTCGTCATAGAGTTCAGCATAGTAGTTTTCAGGGTTAGTAGCCCAATCATAGGGAGCAAATTCGGATTATCTGTATAAGTCCACATAATAGTTTCCTTTATTGAAGTTTAATGTTTTTGTTCGTTGCAATAGCCTTTTCTTCTTCGGTTAATTTAGCAAGATTAGTTGTTCCGATTTTAAGAGTGCGGGAATTTTTTCCTGTACAATCAGCATAGTTATTGATGATTTCCAACAGACTTTCTTTCTCAATATGTGTGAACTGTGAAATGTTTAAATCTCTTTCAAACCCTTTAGGTATATGCACTTCCTTTAAATTATAGCACCTCCCTATTTGTTCGTTACCAAAATTGACATTAGTTGTCTGTATTGTGAGAATTTCCAAATATGGCATATTGTAAATAGCCATATTTTCCAAACGACTAAGTCTTTTAGGCAAAGTAAGCTCTTTAATTTCCCCTTTGCAATATCCAAAAGCATATGTGTCTATTACTAAATCTTGCGTTCCGTCATAATCATCAACGAATGTAATAGATGTAAAGGGACAATACATAAACGCTTCTTTTTCTATAATCTTGATATTTGTCGGGATTGTTATTGATGTTAAGTTTGTATAGGTAAACGCACCTCGTACTATTTTAGATATATCCGACGGGATAGGATAAGTTGTTAAAGTACCTTCACACCGTTGCTTCATATAGTCGGAAATCTCGTTTATCTTGCTTCCGTATTGACTTGTAGGTGTACCGTTTGGCACTTCAACACCTTTGTTTTCAATAGCTTCTTTGATACTGTCGAAGTCTGCTATTGCTTGATTGATGTTTTCTTTCAATGTTGCCATTAACTAACACCTCGCAATCTGTTTTCAAGCATACGATTTTCTTCCGCTGATTGATTTTGTAATTGCTGATTTAACGCTGATATTTCAGCATTTAGCTCTTTGATTTCAGCGTTTAATTCCTCAATGATTTTTTGATAATCAACTTTTTCTATCGTTGTATCATCAATCGTTGTATCATCAAACGAAACACTTTCAATTACATCATCTTCTGTAATCGGATTTTCAACCGTATCAAACAGCCAAAATACTACATCAAAACCGTGCTTATATTCGTACTCCATTGTCAGTACATTGTCACGATTTGACACATTGCCGACGGATTGAACAATGATATTGTTATCATTCAGGTATAAATTACCGACACGCTCCAACCATTCACGGGCTTTCATAATCAGTTCAATATCTTCACCGCTTTTATCGGATTGAGCCGTTATGCTCCAAGTTTGTGTAATGGGCTTTCGGTCTTGTCCGTCGCTATACTCGCCATATGTACCCTTATTTTCGCTTGCAAGCGTCGTAATTGTGTAAGATACATATGGATAGGCGGGCGGTTCTTCGTTCTGATTTGTGCGAATTACGGGGCATTGTAGATAGTCCTTCAATCCCTTGACTACAATGTTTCGCATATTTTCATAATCAATCATATTTAGCCCCCCTGAAAGCACTACAGTATTTGAGTGTGTACGCATAAACGCCCGAAAACATAGCGTTTTCGCCACAATCCTCAATGCTGTATGTTTTACCGTTGTGAATAACTTTTGCACCTTTGAGAGCCTGCTCTAAAGGTTTCAGCATAAACAACCGTTTATCTTGTGCCGTCAATGTTCCCTCTGACCGTCGCACCGTGCTTTCTTTATAATTGATTATTGCCCCTTGTAAGGTTGTTTCGGTTTTTTCACCCTTTACAAAATCCCCGCTGTCGTTGTAATAGCCCTCTGAAAAGGTGATTGCTGTAAAATCAGTCATATACTTGTTAATGAGCCTTGAAAAATTGAAATACTGCATTAATTAATCACGCTCCCAAGTAATACTTTCAAGCAATCCGCCTGTATCAATTAACGGGTTACTACTGCCTTTTTGGTCTTGTGTAAACGGGTGATTTGGCGGGCTTGATAAGTCACGCATATATTTTTTTATTGCTGTTGCAAACATCTGTCCGTACATATCAAGCCAAGTATCAATATCCATTTTACCGCTAACAACTGCTCCTAATGCTTGTTCGCATTTTTTCATTATGTTATCAGCGTTTGCGTCGTGTCCGTTTCGTAAAAAACTTCGTTCAGGTATTTTTATAACCGTTGTTGTGGATTTAAGGTGTAAACCTTGCCTATGAAGAAAACTTCGCATTTTCGGGGTAACTTTAATTGTACAACCGTATTCGTGTATTCCTGCTAACCACGCATTTTGTCCTTTTAAAGCCCCTACTTTGACTTTTCTGTTGCCTATCGTTTCAAGTGTTGCTGATATTTCGGGTAAATCGTTATATTTCGTCTTAAATTTTACTTTAACACTACTCATTTGCAATCCACTCTCTAATACCAACGCTTTTTAGCTTCAACAAAACGAACATTGTTGAGATAGTCACCTAAATAGAGGTTTGCTATATCCCAAATCAAAGCACTTTTATCATTCGTGTTAAAACTTTGAGATAATCCCTCTATGCTTTCGCTTGAAACGCCGACATTCAATGTTGCAATATTCACAAATCCACAAATAAACAGTTTCGCACAAGGCGGTAACTTTGATAAATCATCATCATTGTTGTAGTCAACATTAAGTGTTGTATTACTGTTTATCCATTCAAAGGCACTTTCAATAATAAGAATGAGCCTATCATTAATAGGCAAAATTCCAAGTTTCAAATTTTCAACCTGTTCACTTGTCATTCTTATTCACCGCCCTTTTTGCTGTAGGCTTTCGTGCCCGCTTAACTTCTTTTTGTGCTGTTGCAATATCGGTAGTTACCTTTTCTTCATCTTTTGCTTTTTCGTTTAACTGCTTACGCAATCTACGACGCATATTCCAAAAACTGCAAGACATTTACACCCCTCCTTTAACCGTCTAATAATTAGACAATCTTTAGCCAATCTTGTGCTTCAAGCAAGCAAGCGGCACTTTCTTATGGTCAACTACGAGCTTCCAGTTTGTAGCGGTTGCAAGGTCAACATTTGCAGGATATTTATTTGCTGTGTTTGTGTATGTGCCGTCATTTACCCAAGAAAGTCCACGAGGGTGAATAATCTGACACCAACGGTTAATAAGATAGTTCTTTGCACCGATTTTGTCACGGTCTGTTTCAGTACCGATAAAGCCCTGTGGTGTGCCGTCCTGACGGATAAATGCACCTGCACCAACAAAGTATGTATCATATACAGGGCTTGCGTCCTTTGTTACATAATCACCCTTTGCAAGTGTTGAAGTACAATGTGCCTGAATGAATTTGATGTTATCATCAGTAATTGCAATCGCACCCGTGCTTGAAGATGTACCCTTTGTATAGCCAATCCACGGCATACCGTCGTCAACTCTGATTGTATAACCAAGATAACGCTCCATTTCAACGCTTGACTGTGACGGGTCAAAAATCGGGTTTCTTGTAATCATTCCGTTCTTTTGTAAGTATGTGTAAACAGCCGAGTGCATAAACACCATACCGAGAGAGCCGTAATGGTCGCCGAGTACCTGTTTTGTATCAAGTGTTGCACCGTCCGAAATATAAGCGGCTGTATCTGAACCGCCTGAAATATCGTTGAGGTGGTCTTTAAGTGCACCGTTTGTGCTGTCAAAAAGTGCTTTGAGGATAGAAAGATAAATCTTCTGTTCTCTTGTGTTCCTCCAATCAGCAATAAGCTGTGCAATTGCACCCATAGGGTCTGCACCGCCAAGCACTTGTGCAAGGTCTGTACTGCCCCAAGCTCTTTGACGCATTAAAAGGGTTGCTCTTGCTTCCTTTGTTGTGATGTTACCAACTGATACATCAGCTTCACCGAACACATCTTCTTCACCGTCAAGGGGATTCCACATAGGGAGCTGAATAAATCTGCCACCTTCGGGTGTGCCGTTAATAAGCTGTGCTACTGTTGCGTCGGGTGTAGCAATACCCGAATTTACAAATGTGTTGAGTTCTGTAGTTCTGTCAATGACATATTGACTAAACTTTTCAGGAACAATCTGCATATTTGCAATTGTTGTAACTGCCATAGTTATGTTTCCTCCTAATTAAATAATTTTTAGCTCTTGATAAGCCTTTTGAATTTTTGGAAACTGAATAGCAAAAAAATCTGTCATTTCTTCACTTGCCGCCCAATCGGAATTTACAGACAATCCGCTTTCGTATAAAAAAGCGTGTATAAGTTCGTGCCTTATAACTTTTTTCTTGTAATATTCCAAGTCGCCAAGAGAGGACGGGTCATTTTCTTTATCTTTACAATCCCGTACAACGATTTTCTTTATTGATGTATCACAAAAACCGTCAGCCTGTTCAAGATAGGGATAATCTTGCTCATTTGCTTGTACGATTTCGTATTCAGTTCCTAATACATTAACTTTCATCACTTAACCCCTGCCGCCGCTTTCAACTGTGCCGCAAGTTCGGGATTAGTGCTTTCAATCTTCATCTGCTCTGTGAGATTGAATTGCTCTTTTGTATATGGATTAACGCCGTTATTAAGGTTTGTGCCTGCTTTCGGGTTATATCCATTCTCTTTAAAACGCTTATTGACTTCTGCTGTTACCGCCTTGTCAAACAGTTCTTTAAAAGCCTTTACTTTTGTATTGATTTCTGTTTCATCTTCGCCCATAACAAAATCAATAAGTGATAATGAAACTTCGCTACCGTCGTCAAGCCCTGCTTCCTTAATTGCCTTTACAGCATAAAGTCTGTTTTCTTTATCTGTAATTGCCTTTTCACGCTCTGCAATCGCCTTTTCCTTTTCGTCAATCTCAATCTGTTTGAGTTCGTCGTCTGTGAGCTTTGCTTTCTGCAATCTGTCAAGCTGTCGCTTTAAGTCAACATTCTTCTTGCGTTCCTCTGCCATTGCCTTATCAAGTCTTGACTGTACAATCTTGTCAATTTTCTCAATATCAAACGGCGGTTCAGGGTCGCTGTCAGGTTTTGGCGGCTCTGTCGGGTCGGGTTCGGGCTTTGGTGGCTCTGTTACATTCTTTGACATTTCGTCAAATTCTTCTTGTGTTATCAGTTTTTGTTCTAATAACTGCTTTAACTTTTCAAGTGTCATTGTTTTCCTCCATATCCGTATAGAATAGTGTTTTTGCTCCGTATAGAAGCTATTTTTGTATATAAAAAAAGAGCACTCCATATAGAAACTGTCTCTTATACACATCTCCGAGCCCACGAGACACTCGCTAATC
>ENA-OZHT01000028-OZHT01000028.1-human-gut-metagenome-genome-assembly--contig:-NODE-28-length-29481-cov-15.773126_pt1 | contig 29481 bp, 34 predicted proteins | sample MGYA00244051_ERZ653696 | MGnify/ENA primary metagenome ERZ653696 (study PRJEB26926, sample SAMN06165338) | human gut metagenome | biome: ENVO:00009003; feature: ENVO:2100002; material: ENVO:00002003... | reverse complement strand
CAGCGCTGTATGTACAGTATCTGCGCTACCTGTACGTCTGGGTCTATCGGTGTGTTATTCGGGATCATGGGTTTCACCTCGATTTCTTTTCAGAGCGGCGCCTGCGATCCTGACCGCCGTTCTTTCAAATTCCTCCCTGCGCTGACGCAGCTCCTCTTCACTGCAATCCTTATATGCGTCATCCTTAAAGCGTACCAGCACCCTGTACGGCTTTCCGCTTGATGAGTAATAGATCCTTTCCGTTGCCGAGATTACCATGCAGACACCTCCCTGTTTATTGTATGAAGCTTGAAAATTGTCCTATGCTCAGACAAGCTCACGGCATGACAGCACAAACTCACCGCTTGATTTGTAAACCCCACTGATAGCTTCGGCTAGGGACTTTGCTCTTACCGTTGTTGTCCTTTCTCGGCCGTAGCTGCTGCCGATTTCGATTATGTAGGTTTTCATTTTGTACCTCCTTGAAATATCATCCTCTCTGTGGTATAATGTAAAAAATTACAGAAAGGAGGAAAACTTAATATGTTAAGTTTTATAAATTGGGTTAGGTCTTATATCATCATCGGCGTATCAGACAAGGATAAAAAAGTCCTTGATGAAATTGCAAAAGACCTTGATTTCCCTGAAACAGTCTGCAGATGGACTATTTTGGATTACCTTGATAATTGTAAAACAGGCAAAAGCAAAATAGACATTATTGACAAATATTATCATGAATATATCAAGCATATCAGCCAAGCTGTTTCGCCGGAGTAATACATACAAAAACGGAACCCTTAGGAATCTTCATATTCAGTCCCATTCTGTAACATACCGCATAGGTATCTTCGGTTGTTGTTTCTTGCATTAGCTTTACATCTTCCCTGCTGTTAAGCTCTTCAATAAGCTTTTTTGTGGGGATATTTTTCAAGTTGTCTTTCATCGTTCCTCCTCCTTATAAAATTTAAAGCGCATTGTCACAGACTAAATCGGGAAAGAAATCTAAATAACTTCCGAGAGTAAAATTTTTGGAGGGCGTGAAGTATTGCAGTACTTTGCCCTCTTATCTTTTGAATAGCTCCTCAACGTGTAAATCTGGAAAAAACTTCGCTTGAATCCGGATTGCTTCGTCAACTGAAAATCTTGCGTTTCGCGAGCCATGAATTTTTCTCGAGAACATAGCCTTTGAAATTTTTAGCTCTTGCTGTATTGCTTTATGCTTGATTTCCCTCTTCTTTATTTCGTTAAGCAACCCAAAATACTCTTCACTCATAGTTGCACCTCGATTTAATTCTATGCATCTTTAACTATCCCCTCTCATCGATCTTATAAATGCCAGACGGGGGATTTTTACTCTGGTTCCAATCTTCATGACCTCGAACGGGAAACTGTTTACTCCCCTGATAATGTCCTGCGATACCTGGACGTTGATACTGTACGGCTTAACGCCCAATATCGGGGCTACATCGGTGGGGGTAAGCATTTCCTTATCGGATCTGATAACTTCGTCCAATGTTTTCAATGTGATACCTCCTTTTCTATGCTCATTTCTTATGCAGTTTTAGAAATGCCGAGAATATCATCGGGAGACATATTGAATAGCTCAGATATTTTAACAAGATAGCTCATAGGAAAATCGCCGGTGTCTTCCCAACGGTAAAAACGAGAACGCGAAATTTTTAGCTTATCGCAAAACTCTTGAAGTGTCCAGCCTCGTCTGCTTACCTCTGCACGAATATTATTGAAAACATCCATCTTCTCACCTTCTTTTTGCATTTTTTGAACATTTCGTTCCCTGCAATTATTATTATATGCTCAATTTGTTCCATTGTCAAGTCATAAATTGCACAAAATGTTCAATGTAATATTGTGTTATTTGTACATATTGTTCCGATAAAGTTGCAAAAGGTGTTGACATTAGGCACGATTTGTACTATAATAGTTGCAAAGGCGGTGATAAAATTATGGAAGCAACAGTAGGCGAACGATTAAAAAGGGTTAGAATGCAAAAAGGAATAAAAATAGGCGAAATTGCAAAAGAACTTGGAATATCTGAAAGAGCGTATAGAAACTATGAAAACAATGAGCGTGATTTAAGTACAATGACACTTCTGAAAATATGTTTATATCTAGACATATCATCTGAGTACATACTGGGGATCAGTGAACAAACAAAAGGACCCTCCCCCATCATAGATGGGAAAAGAGTCCTTGAGTTAAAGTTGGAATCGCTTAGTACCGATAGTTTACGTGAACTAGACAGATTTATGGATTATCTTTTGTGGAAGGAGGAACAGTGACAACAGACTTCTTCTTTTGTCTTTTCCTCTCTAATTGTTCAAACTTATCAATGATACTTTTGATTAATTCCCTGCGTTTTTCTTCTTCACTCATTATACTCATTATGTAACAATCCTTTCTTTTTCTTTGAACGCTTGTTCTACTACTTATATTATAGAACAAGCGTTCAGATTTGTCAAGAGATTAGAACAAATTTTCTTTTGAATATTTCAAAATTTCTCCCCCTCTATAAGTATTAACACAAGAACTTATCAAAAAGTGCAAGCTTGTCCAATATAATGGACAGGAAATTAAAAAATTATGAGTTCCGACAAATTACAACAAAAAAATTTAGCTAATGTGACAACAGTTGAAATATGTGGATCGGTAGCGCCGTTTTCGATGTTATTCAATGTGCTTTTGCTGATCCCGGTGATTTCAGCTAGCTGTCTTAAAGTTAAACCAGCCTTTTTTCTTTGTTCTTTTAACTTTATTTCGTACATAATGACACCTCCGGTATTATTATATGAGGTATATATTAAATCATTACGACATATTAAGACAACATAACATATTCTATTGAAATTTGTAAAAAAGTGTTGTATAATGGTAATATAAATTTATTGTGGGAGATTGGTTAATATGAGTAAGAAAAAAGCGTCTGGGTGTTCTTTTCCGGCAATTTGTGCCGTTGTGATTTTTTTATCAATTTGTGTAATTGTATCCACATTTTCAAAAGATAAAGAGAAACCAACAAAAGTAGAATGGACAAGTTCGGAAATAACAATCAACTCCGAAGCATATGTGCCAAGTTTACACTTGAAAGTTAGTGGCAAAAACGATGTGGACGAAATAGAATCGTCGGAAATTGAAATATCGGCTAACGACATCTGTAAAATTGAATATGACAGCTCCAATTATGCATATGCTATTTATAAAATCACACCAATTAAAAACGGTAAGGCAAAAATAACAGCTACATATGATGGGATAACATCAGAACCGGTTGAAATTACTATTGACATAAATGAAAAAACAGAATCTATGACGACAACTACAATCCCCAAAACTACTACGACTACTACAACCCAAAAAACTACGACGGTAACTACCCCGAATACAGATGCACAAGAGATACTGGTATACGTTACGCCATCAGGTGACAAATACCATAACAAGCATTGCAGATATTACTCTGATAACTGTACGGAAATGACCAAGGATCAAGCCGAACAGTCAGGATACGAAGCTTGTAAAGTCTGCGGCGGATAAATAAAAAAAGCCGTCCGAACTTATAGGTTGCTCGGACGGCAAAAACATATAGAAACAGGATGAGGAACTATGCAGTGTAAGAAATGCAAGAAAGAAATACCGAACAACAGCGTATTTTGCCTGTATTGTGGACGAAAGCAAAGCCAGCAAAAAGCTACACGGCGCGGCAACGGGCTCGGTACAGCATATAAGCGAGGCGCATACTGGCAGGCTGAGGTAACGCTCGGTTACTATACGGATGACAGCGGCAGGATCAAACGCAAAAGGATCACCAAAAGCGGCTTCAAAACCAAACGTGAAGCGCTGGAGTATATTGAAGACCTAAAGTCGAACAAAAAGCCTAAAAGCATAAACTTTGAAATGCTCTGGGAATCCTTCTGCAACGGTGCATATGCAAAGCTTTCCTCCTCAAAGCAGACCGCATATAAAATAGCATGGAACAAAATACGAAACGAGATATGCTTCCGTGATATTTCCGACATCACATCAGATGAGCTTCAGATTTTAACAGACAAATACGGGACAAGCTACTACACTAAGCGGGATATAAAAAATCTGCTGTCGCACTTTTATAAGCTGGCAATGCGCGAGGAATATGTGACGATTAATAAATCAGCTTTCATTTTGCTTCCGGAACTTAATCCGGAGGAGCGCGATATATTTACCAAAGCTGAGATAGAACTGATTTGGAAGGACTACGCCGCCGCCGAAAGCAATATAACTGCGCACTTGCTTATTATGCTGTATACGGGAATGAGACCCGGTGAAATGCTGACCGTTCTTAAAAGCAACGTAAATTTTGACGAGCAGTATCTTACGGGAGGAATCAAGACTGAAAAGAGCAAAAAGCGAAAAATCATACTGCCGGATAAGATAATTCCGGTAATAAGACTTTTATACGACCGAAGCCCGACAGACACCTTATCTCCGTATAAAAGGGAAGATGATTTTTATAACGACTGGACGCATAAGAAAAGCGAGCTTCGCTTAAACAGCAAATTGGTGCCGTACTGCTGCCGGCACACATACGTTACAAACTGTACAAACCTTAAAATATCTCCGGCAATGCTACAAGAACTTACGGGTCACGAGGATTACGATACAACTCTGGAGTACACGCATTTATCGGTAAAAGACAGATTAGAGGAAGTAAATAAGCTGTAATGTGTGTGTAATAGCGTGAGTAGTAAATTGATTTAATTAAGAATAAAGCAGAACAATTATATAAAAACCCGCAAACAAAGAAGCACTGCAAACGCTTTGTTTACAGTGCTTCTGGCGCGGATTGAGAGATTTGAACTCTCGCGCCCCTTTCGAGACCTACTCCCTTAGCAGGGGAGCCCCTTCACCACTTGGGTAAATCCGCAGGTAATATAAAAACAGCGGAAAAATTCCGCAAAAAATATATTGGCGGACAGGGTGGGATTCGAACCCACGGTACGTTGCCGTATCACCGGTTTTCAAGACCGGCTCCTTAAACCACTCGGACACCTGTCCAGATAATAAAGTATTACATACCGCCAACATGAAACGTAACACTTACTAATATGCTTACCTGCGACTTAAATATTCTATCATATTTTTTATTGCTTGTCAAGTCCTTTTTTCAAAAATCCAAAATAATTTTCCCATAAAACAAAAATCCCTGCGCCTTATTTTAAGACGCAGGGATAAGCTGTACCTATTCCTTATCCTTGCTCATTACCTTTACCATAACGGCTTTCTGAGCGTGAAGACGATTTTCAGCCTCTTCAAATATCTCATCGGCATGAGCCTCGAATACCTTTGCGGTAATCTCCTCCTCACGGTGCGCAGGCAAACAATGCTGAACCATAGCGTCCGCCTTTGCAGCAGCCATTATCTCATCATTTATCTGATAGCCCTTAAAGGCGATCTTACGCTTTTCGGTCTCCGCTTCCTCCCCCATTGACGTCCATACGTCTGTAAACAGCACATCGGCGTTCCTTGCCGCCTCCAGAGGTACATCGGTCATTGAGAATTTATTTCCGTATTGCTTTGCAAACTCAAGCACCTCTGCGTCCGGCTGATAATCCTTGGGACAAGCCGCCGAAACCTCCATTCCGACCTTTAGTCCGCCGACAATAAGCGAATTTGCCATATTGTTTCCGTCACCTATGTAGCACATTTTAAGTCCGTCGAAGCGTCCCTTGAATTCACGGATCGTCATAAGATCGGCAAGTACCTGACAGGGGTGACAGAAATCCGTAAGACCGTTGATGATCGGAATAGAACCGTATTCGGCAAGATCCTCGACTTCCTTCTGCTCAAAGGTACGTATCATAATTCCGTCGATATAACGGGACAGAACACGGGCAGTATCCTGAACAGGCTCGCCCCTGCCTATCTGAAGATCCCGATTTGATAGAAACAGCGCCTGACCGCCCAGCTGGTACATTCCCGTTTCAAAGGATACTCTGGTACGGGTCGACGACTTCTGGAATATCATTCCCAGAGTTTTTCCTTTAAGCAGATGATGCTCTATTCCGTTTTTGTTTTCGTACTTGAGCTGATCCGCAAGATTAAGAATCTCGATAATTTCCTCTTTTGAAAGATCAAGCATTTTAAGTAAATGTTTCATATAATTTCCTCCGTTATATAGTAGTTTCTATCAAATTTCCGTCGGGATCGAATATTACGCTTTCATAATATTCGTCGCCCGTAATTCTCGGCTGACTAATTATTTTATATCCGTCCTCTTAAAGCCTTGCCGACAGCATATCAACTTCGCTTTTTCCTCCTGCGGAAAATGCAATATGAGCAAAACCCGGATCCGATTGAGAAACTCCGTTTTTTGCATACTAAGCCTGCATTATTTCAAGGCATGCTCCGTGGGAAAACTCAGTTAGTAAGACAGCGATATGTTTTATTTTCATATCAGCCGCCAAGAACCTCTTTCAGTATCTCCATTCCCTTGTCTATTTCTTCATATGAAATAGTAAGAGGCGGAAGAAATCTCAGTTTAGCCTTTGCGGTAAGAATAAGCAGTCCCCTGTCAAGACATTCCCTGCATACCTCTCCTGCATTTTTTGTTTTGAGCCGTACTCCTATCATAAGCCCCAGTCCGTCAACTCCCTCAACCTCCGGAAGCTCAAGAAGCTTTGAGCGGAAATACTCCGCCTTTTTATTAACTTCATTGAGAAATCCCGGTTTCGTTACCTTATCAAGCACAGCGTTTCCTCCAGCGCAGGATATAGGATTTCCTCCGAAGGTAGAACCGTGAGTACCGGGAGTGAGAACGCAGCAGCATTTTTCATCTGCAAGGCATACTCCTATAGGAACTCCGCCTGCAAGGCCCTTTGCAAGAGTTACGATATTCGGCTTAACGCCGTAGTGACCGCAGGCCAGGAATTTTCCCGTTCTGCCGACTCCCGTCTGGACCTCGTCGCAGATAGTGAGAATATCACGTCTGCCGCATTCCTCGAAAACCGCGTCTACAAAGCTCTGCTCCAGCGGAATTACTCCGCCCTCTCCCTGAACGCACTCGAACATTACTGCACAGACCCTGCCGTCGTTTTCTTCAAGCTTTGCTTTCAGATCATCAATATCGTTGGCTTTTACGTTTATAAAGCCCTCTGCGAACGGAAAGAAATAGTTATGAAAAACGTCCTGCCCCGTAGCGGAAAGAGTTGCCAGCGTTCTTCCGTGAAAGCTGTTTACAAGAGTAATAATAATATTTCTCTGCGCTTCCCTGCCGTATTTGTCAAAGCTGTACTTTCTCGCAAGCTTTATAGCACATTCGTTAGCCTCCGCTCCCGAATTGCCGAAGAACATTTTATTATAGCCTGTAATATTGCAGAGCTTTTCAGCAAAGTCAGCCTGAACCTTAGTGTAATAATAATTTGACGTATGCTGAATTTTATGCGCCTGATCGCAGATCGCCTTAACCCAGTCCCCGTCGCAGAAGCCAAGGCTGTTAGTGCCTATTCCAGAGCCGAAATCTATATATTCCCTGCCGTTTTCATCGACAGCAGTACGGTTTTCTCCCTTTTCAAGCACCAGATCATACCGCCCGTAGGTAGGCATAACGTGTTCGTTGAACTGTTCTATAGTGTTCATTTTAATCAACTCTTTCTTATCCTTGTTTTAAAATATATTATATATCGAATACAGAACCGTCCGATACCTTAAATTCAGCTGCCGAGCCTGAGCTGTCTATCTTATCTGCCAGAAATCTTCTGAAAGCCTTTCCGTCGCCCTTTGTATATCCCGAATCAGCTATGCACAGAACAGTATCCTTATAGAAAATAATAACACAGTCATAAACGACGATAACTCTTGTTATACTGCCGTATTCTATTTTTCTGACCGTAACCGTGCAGGCCTGTTCAAGGTAATTATCAAAAGCCCTGACGCTCTGCGGATTTCCCAATGCAGTTTCTCCGCCCCTGCCGAATCTTCTTGTAAATTTGATCCTTGTTTCCGCAAAACGGTAAACAACAGCGGCGGCTGACAATGCGGCAAATATCCATGCAAGAAAGCTTTGCGCTATAAAAAGACACACTGCGGCGGCGGCCAAAGCTATAGGTATCAGAATCTTCAGAATATATCCGGACGTATATCTCTCAATTATCCTCAGATAATTCATAAGCTGCTTTTTCTCGGTAAAAACTGTGGTATTCTCAAAAGAAGCCTGTATTTTCATATCAATACCTCTCATACTGTTCATCAGGCGTTTATGTAAACTGTGTTCCTGCTCCCTCGTTGCTAAGCAGCTCGATAAGTATAGAATGAGGAACTCTTCCGTCTATGATCGAAGTTTTCTTTACTCCCCGTCTTATCACCTCAACACAGCAGTCTATCTTAGGTATCATTCCGCCGCTTATTATTCCTGTCTTTTTAAGATACGGAACATCGCTGACGTTGACCTGGGGGATCAGCGTAGAATCGTCGTCCTTATCCTGTAAAAGACCTGCTATATCTGTCATAAGTATCAGATTTTCCGCTCTGAGGCATGAGGCTATTCTTGCCGCCGCGGTATCGGCATTTATGTTATACGCCTGACCGCTGGCAGAAGTTCCGACAGTAGCGATTATAGGTACATAACCGTTATTGAGAGCGTCTATTATCGGCTTTGTCGTTACCTTTTTAATCTCGCCGACATAACCGAGATCTATATCGCCCTGAAGCTTTTCGGCAAGTATCATCTCGCCGTCGCACCCGCACAGTCCAAGAGCTTTTCCGCCGTGAAGCTGTAAAGCCGAAACCAGCTCTTTATTTACCTTTCCGCACAGCACCATTTTTACTATATCTATAGTTTCCTTGTCAGTATAGCGCAGACCGCCAATAAACTTGCTTTCGATACCGACCCTTTTAAGCATTGAATTTATCTCAGGACCTCCGCCGTGAACAAGCACGACCTTTATCCCTACCTCGCTGAGCAGAACGATATCGCTCATTACAGCTTCCTTCAGCTTATCGTCGGTCATAGCGTTTCCGCCGTATTTTACAACCACGATCTTATCGTGATACTTCTGAATATACGGAAGAGCGTCGATCAATATCTGACTTCTGATACTATTTGCAATTTCCATTTTCAACATCTTTCCTTCTTTAATATATATAGCAAACGCTGTTCAGCCTTTCCGCCGCATATGGTCTAATTGAGCAGCATATACGCTTTGTCTGCTCCGCTGATACAAGTATGAACTCCGACGACTCGTTCGCAGCTTATGTCGGACGTAGAATACAATACCGAACCGAGATCATTTCTGCCGCTCTTTACCTGTACATTAATAATAATGGCTTCCGACATTCTGATCGGATTCGGTATAAATATCGCAGTGCTCGGTCAATATGCGGTACGCCAGCTTGTAATTGCCGACATACTGTAAAATATACGTTACAGGGCAGTTCAGCTCGTCTGACAGCTTCCCACCTACCGATTTCATGATCCTGCTCCGATAATATATAGTTATAGTCGCCGTATTTTTTTCTTCCTTTTTAAGCTCTATATTGATTATATCCTCATAATTTATGTAGGAAGGCTTCTTAAAGGTAAAGTAAATAAGCCGCTTATCGGTAAGAGCGTAATAATAATCGGAATTTTTACCAAAGGTCAGAGCCAGTCCCACGACAATGAACGGAACTATAACTATCCAGAAATTGCTTCCTGAACTGTAGACCGCCGCAAAACACGCCACAGTAAAAACCAGTACCGCCAGACCCAGCAGTCTTGTTCCTGCCGTGCTTTTTATCTCGTTTTTTCCCGTCCAAAGTATCGTTTCCCCGTAATCAAGACATTCGCTGAACTTCTCCGAATAATCTCCGCTTTCATTCATAATAAAATCTTTTTCTTTCATAATAATACCCCTTTATTTTTTATTTTCTTTACAGCATCAGCTTTCAGCCTGCCGCTTCTGACCCACTAACCATTCCTTACCGCCGCTTTGCCCGCCCTTTCTCTCGTCAATATCTTTTACCGCACCGATCAGCTCAGCGGTAAGAACGTTTTTCCTGTGCCTACGTCTTACTACGACCTGTAATCACCGTTTATCTTAACATATTCATAGGTCAGGTCGCAGCCCCAGGCAGTGGCGGAAACATCGCCCTGTTTAAGGTCGATAAGAATTTCGATCTCGTCCTTTGAAAGGATTTCAGCAGCCTTTTCCTCATCGAATGCAAGACCAAAACCGTTATCGCAAACCTTTATTTTTCCTGCCTCTGAAGCGTAAAAAACATCAGCCTTAGTTACATCGCAGTCGGTTTCTGCATAGCCAGCCGCACAAAGTATACGTCCGCAGTTTGCGTCAGCACCGAACATTGCACATTTCACCAAAGGTGAACGGATAATGCTTTTTGCAACGATAATAGCAGTATCAAGGTCGGGTGCGGAGGAGCAGATACAGGTAAGCAGCTTTGAAGCTCCCTCTCCGTCCTTTGCGAGAAGTCTGGTAATATTCATCATAACAATATAAAGCGCCTGTTTAAAGCATTCGTAATCACTGCCCTCGCAGGTTATCTCTTTATTTCCTGCAAGTCCGTCCGACATAACCATGCACATATCGTTGGTAGACTGATCTCCGTCGACCGAAAGACAGTTGTAGGTTACTTTGACTACCTCTGAAAGCGCCTTTTGCAGCATATCAACAGAAATCGCACAGTCCGTAGTAATGAAGTTCAGCGTTGTAGCCATATTCGGGTGGATCATTCCGCTGCCCTTTCCCATTCCTCCAAGACGGCATATCCTTCCGTCAAGCTCAAACTCTACCGCGACCTCCTTTTTAAAGGTATCGGTAGTCATAATAGCCTCGGCGGCTCTTACGTTTCCGTCATACGAAAGACCCATAACAAGCTCGTTCATTGCGTTTTCTATCGGCTCTATCGGCAGTATCTGTCCGATCACGCCCGTTGAAGCCACAATTACCTCCTCAGGCGTTATGCCTAATGCTCCTGCTGTAAGACGGCACATTTTCTCCGCCTTTTCCTCGCCGTCAGGATTGCAGGTATTGGCGTTCTTGGAATTTACAATGACTGCCCTCGCCTTTCCTCCCGTTGCCGCAAGGTTCTTCTTTGTAACAACAACAGGTGCGCCCTTGACCTTATTCTGAGTATAAACCCCCGCCGCATTGCACATTACGTCTGAAACTATTATTCCAAGATCGTTTTTGCCGTTTGACAGCGGATTTCCGTTTCCGTCAGATACTGCTGGCTTTTTTATGCCGCAGTAAAGACCGTTTGCCTTAAATCCCTTCGCAGCGCAGACGCCGCCGTCTATATATTTGTATCCGTCAAAATTCTTCATTTTACAACCCTCGTTCGTTATTAGTATTGCTTCGTCTGAAAAACGTTTGAATAAACTGTTCTTTGCTTCGGCTTTATATTATTAACTGCAAACAGCTGTGAAACGGTAACAAAGCCGAAGCCCCGTTTCAGCATTTCAGGTATTATTATATCAAGCGCTTCTACTGTAGCATAATTATTTTCCATATCGTGAAGCAGGATAATATCTCCGTCTTTTACGCTGTCAAGTATTCTCTCCGCTCTTTCCTGAGCCGAAACTCTGTCCTCCCAGTCCTCTGCGCCTATTCCTGCGATAAACGGCAGGTCGATATTATCAAAAAGCTTATCGTTTACCGCAATATACGGCGGTCTGAAAAAACGTGGTTTATCTCCGATAACGTCGTAAATCTTCTGCGAGGTCGATCCAATATCATTTTTTATCTCCTCGGCGGTCATTTTGGTCATATCGGCGTGAGAGAACGAATGATTACCTATTTCACAGCCTGCGCAAAAAGCGTTTTTCATGACCTCTGCCGACTCAGGAACTATATTGCTTCCCACCGCAAAAAACGAACCGAGTATATTATATTTCAAAAGCTTCTCCAGAACCAGCGGAGTTATTGCCGTATTAGGGCCGTCGTCAAAGGTAAGCGCAGCAGTTTTCCTTGCGCTCGCAGCATAATTTTCGCCTTTCATCGTTCCAATACCTCTCTGATGTTATTCATTGAACCCTCATCATAACCGTATTTATCCATACCTTCGCCTGATATATCCCTTTCGGCTTCAGGAGCAAGCCGAGTAATCAAAGCGAGCCGTAACCTTTTCAGCTTCAGCCAGCTTATACGACCTTCCTGACGGACTGAAAACTCCGTATTTCACGACCTCATCCTCTATGACAACACAGAAATTCACATTAAACAGCAAAAAGCACAGCAAGGAAACTGCTGAATATACGGCAGGGTGACGGTTTATACTCCTGATTATCCAGTAGCCGTCGCTGTTATTTCTGAGCCTCAGCTTAAACAACTTTGCGAAAGCTCCGACAAGCAGCATAACGACCGCAAAGATCGGAACGAAATCAGATAAAACGATTTTCCGATAACAGTCATGATATAGTCGCCGACGGAAATAATCTCCGTCTGAATATTATCGGCTGCAAAAAACAGACCGAATATTACTGTAAGCGTAAGCGCAATAACCGCAACAGTTAGCATATCTGTCAGCCCAAAAAGCAATAATTACATATCAAGCGTTATAAATAGCGTATCAAAGTCCCTCAGATTCGTCAATCCCCAGCATTATATTCATATTCTGAACCGCCGCTCCGCTTGCTCCCTTGCCGAGATTGTCAAGTCTTGAGCAAAGCAGTATCTGCTCGTCGTTTCCGCAGACGAATATCTGCATATCGTTAGTTCCGGCAAGTGTATTTGCTGCTAAGAATCCGTCCGAAAGAGTTTCTTTGCCGCCAAGCTCCATAACCTTGACAAAACGCTGTCCCTCATAGTGAGCCGACATAATTTCGTGAATGTCCGCAGGCGTGTAATTCTTATTCAGCGCTCTTGAGATCAGCGGAACGGTTACGACCATTCCCTTGTAATAGTCGTCAACTATCGGGTTGAACATCGGCTTGTATTTAAGTCCGCAAACCGCCTGCATTTCCGGCAGATGCTTATGAGTCTGCCCCAACGCATACTGACGGGGGGAATACATTTCAGCAGTCTTTCCCTCTCCCTCCATTGCGGCGATCATTTTCTTTCCTCCTCCGCTGTAGCCCGAAACCGCATGAGCGGTCAGAGGATAATCCTCCGGAAAGACCCCCGCCTGAACCAAAGGATATACTAAGCTTATAAAGCCGCTTGCATAGCAGCCCGGATTTGCTACTCTTTTGGATCCTGCAATATTCTCTCTGTGCTCGGCCGAAAGCTCGGGAAAGCCGTAATCCCACGCAGGATCTGTTCTGTGAGCAGTCGAAGCGTCGATTATTCTTACGTTCGGATTTTCAGCAAGCCTTACCGCCTCGACAGCCGCTGCGTCCGGCAGGCAGAGAAAGGTAATATCCGATTCGTTGATAAGGCGTTTTCTCTCGTTTACGTCCTTGCGCTTATCCTCGTCAATAAGCAGAATTTCAAGGTCGGAGCGGTTTTCAAGCCTTTCGACTATCTGAAGCCCTGTAGTGCCTTCCTTGCCGTCTATAAAGATCTTTGTTTTCACTTAAATCATTTCCTTTTTTTATATTGCGATTCGTCAAGAATACTCTTGTAGCTTCTCTCCGAAAGCTGAGCCCTTGAAAGCTTTTTTGCGGTGCGTTCAGCCGATGTATAAAACTGCCTGCCTATCCCCGCTCCGAAAAACACTGCGACCGCAGTCATAACCAGAAGGTTGGGGTCAACGCTGTCAAATCCAAGCAGAAAATACGCATATACTGTAATCGCCGCTATAGGAAGTATAAAATACCATCTCAGACCATACCGTCTTGAATACCTGAACGACATATACAGCGTACCAATCGGATAGACAAAAAGAAATCCGAGAATATCCGGTATAAGCGAACGGCTGACTTCTGTAGAAAGATAATATATTCCGTATGCAGCCGCAGACCAGATTACAATGTGAACAACCGCCGCTGCAACAGGTCTGTTATAGTCTTTAAGCTTTTTCATCAAGCCTTGCCCTTACATATCCGATCTGCGCCCTGACGGATTCCGGAGCAGGTCCGCCTGCCGCCTTTCTCTGCATAACGCAGGTTTCAAGGCTTATAGCGTCGTAAATATCCTCATCAAAGGTGTCGCACAAAGCTTTGTAATCCTCAAGGGGCAGAGTTTCCAGCGTGAGGTTTTTCTCGATACAGGTATGAACCAAAGTCCCGGTAATTTTGTATGCGTCCCTGAACGGCAGACCCTTCTTTACAAGATAGTCGGCACAGTCGGTAGCGTTGATAAAACCCTTTGCTGCCGCATTTCTCATATTTTCGGGAATGACCTTCATAGTTTCGATCATCGGAATAAAGGTAGTTAGACAAAGCTTAACAGTATCGACTGCGTCAAAAATTGCTTCCTTATCCTCCTGCATATCCTTGTTGTAGGCAAGTGAAAGTCCTTTCATCATAGTGAGCAAGGTAGTAAGATCGCCGTATACTCTGCCCGTCTTTCCCCTGATAAGCTCGGTTATATCAGGATTTTTCTTCTGCGGCATGATCGACGAGCCGGTAGCGTAAGCGTCGTCAAGCTCTATAAACTTGAATTCCCACGAGCACCACAGCACGATCTCCTCTGAAAATCTCGAAAGGTGCATCATAAGGATAGAGATCGCAGACGCAAGCTCTATACAGAAATCTCTGTCGGAAACGCCGTCAAGAGAATTCTGAGTAATTTCGTCAAAGCCAAGCAGATCACAGACCAGCTGCCTGTCTATAGGGTAGGTCGTTGAAGCAAGCGCTCCGCTGCCAAGAGGCATAATATTTGTTCTCTTATATGTATCCTCCAGTCTGCCCAGATCTCTCAAAAGCATTTGAGCATACGCCGTAAGATGATGCGCAAAGGTAATCGGCTGTGCCCTCTGCAAATGCGTATAGCCGGGCATTACCGTTGTAAGATTTTTCTCCGCAAGCTTTATCAGGGTTTCAATAAGCTCTTTTACCAGCTTTTCAATTTCCTTTATCTCGTCCTTTAGGTACATTCTCAGATCGAGTGCGACCTGATCGTTTCTTGAACGGGCGGTATGAAGTCTTTTTCCCGCGTCGCCTATACGGGCAGTAAGCTCCGCTTCATTGAACATATGGATATCCTCGGCGTTAGGATCAAACTGAAGCCTGCCGGATTCTATATCCGCAAGTATCTCCTTCAGGCCCGCTATTATCTTCTCACTTTCTGATCTGTCTATAATACCGCATTCGCCAAGCATTTGAGCATGAGCGCAGGAGCCTTCTATATCCTGTCTGTACATTCTTGCGTCAAAGGAAATAGACGAGTTAAAATCGTTTACCCTTTCGTCAACCTCCTTTGTAAATCTTCCAGCCCACATTTTTGCCGACATTTCAATACCATCCTTTTTCTTGTAATTGTTGTGTATTTATTCTTTACGGTCAGCCTGCATAACGAGGTCACAGCGCAGTTATGAAAAATAATCCCGCAGCGGCATACGAAGCAGCAAGCATTTAAAGTGTTTTCTTTAAAATATGGGCAAAATAGCTCCTCCCGGAGTTATTCTGCCCTTACTGAAATTCAGCTGCTTTTATTCCTTTTCGTGCTGCTCAAGAAGCTTCTGGATATCAACACCGTTTATCTTCAGTCCGTCTATTTTACAGTCGTTGATTTCAACATTTGAAAGATCGCAGTGGATAAATTGCGAGTTTTTCAGATCGGGATTCTTAAACTCCACATTATTCATTATTGAGCAGCCAAAGCGTGTGCAGCTCATATTTACGCCGAGAAATCTGGAGTTTACCATATACATATCGGTAAAATCCCCCTCGGTCATGCTTATATTATTAAACCTCGCATTGTCCATATTTACGTCGTCGAAATCCGCACCCTTTAGATTTACGTTGCTGAACTTAGCTCCGCCCAGATTAACGTCCTCAAACGATGAATTCGGCAGGCTGTCGTAGGAAATTTCCACCTTCTTATCGAAAGCCGGTTCAAATGTTTTGCTTGCGTCTGACATATCAAAAACCTCCCTTTAATTGAATATACGGTTAATTGTTAACGGCTTAGCCGTATTTCGGATCAGCGTCTTTTCTGATCGAGCTTCGCCTTTACCTTTATAGGCAGTCCGAACAGATTTATAAAGCCTGCGGAATCAGCCTGATTATATACGTTATCCTCGTCAAAGGTCGCAACCTCTTCATCGTAGAGAGTATACGGAGAAGTTACGCCGGCGTTGATTATGTTACCCTTGTAAAGCTTCAGCTTAACGTCGCCGGTAACGGTCTTCTGGGTTTCGGTAACAAATGCGCTCATAGCTTCTCTGAGAGGAGTATACCACTGACCGTTATAAACGATATCGGCAAACTTGATTCCGAGATACTGCTTAACTCTGGCGGTTTCCTTATCAAGAGTGATCGTTTCCAGAACCTCGTGAGCGTGATAAAGAATAGCTCCGCCCGGAGTTTCATAAACGCCTCTTGATTTCATACCTACAAGACGGTTTTCAACCAGATCTGCAAGACCGATTCCGTTTGCGCCGCCAAGCTCGTTCAGCTTTGAAACAAGCTCTACTCCGTTCATTTCAACGCCGTCTACAGAGGTAGGGATCCCCTTTTCAAAATGAATAGTTACATATGTAGGCTTATCGGGAGCGTCGATAGGAGAAACACCCATCTCAAGGAAGCCCGGCTTTTCATACTGAGGCTCATTTGCAGGATCTTCAAGGTCAAGACCCTCATGAGAAAGATGCCAGATATTCTTATCTTTTGAATAATTGGTTTCCCTGTTTATTTTAAGAGGAATATTATGAGCCTCGGCATACTCTATCTCCTGCTCTCTGGACTTAAGATCCCAGATCCTCCAGGGAGCGATTATTTCCATATCAGGAGCAAACGCCTTGATCGCAAGCTCGAAGCGCACCTGATCGTTGCCCTTTCCTGTACAGCCGTGGCAGATAGCGTCTGCGCCTTCCTTAATAGCGATTTCAGCTATTCTCTTAGCAATTATCGGACGTGCGAACGAAGTTCCCAGCATATATCTGTTTTCATAAACCGCTCCCGCCTGAACAGTCGGATAAACGTATTCCTCGATAAACTCTTCCTTCAGATCCTCGATATAGAGCTTTGAAGCTCCCGTTTTGATCGCCTTTTCTTCAAGACCGTCAAGCTCGGTACCCTGTCCTACATCCCCGGATACGGCGATCACCTCGCAGTTATTGTAGTTTTCCTTCAGCCATGGAATAATGATCGAAGTGTCAAGACCGCCGGAATAAGCCAGAACTACCTTTTTGATTTCCTTAGCCATTATAAATTCCTCCGTTACAATTAATATTTATGGTAATAGTTTTTGTAATTATCAGCATTACAATCACCATTATACACCATCACTTAATAATGTCAAGTGGTTTTGCATAAATGTTTTATATTTATACACAATTTCAGCCGATTTTTGCATATATATAATTTTTATGCGCAATATTATACATTTTGTATGCATTTATACATCGAAAATGCATAGATCCGAATCAGCGGAATAGAAGCGGATATTACGGCATATAATTAAGATAAAACAGAACCACAGGCAATTTGAACATTCAAATAAATTATATCACACACCTTTCTTAAAATCAAGGGCTAAATACGTTTTATCCGAGAAAAATCAAGTTAATGCGGAGCGTTTTTCAATTCTTCCGAATACTTTTAACGGCTTTATTTGCCTCCTGATTTTTTATACCCCCTCACTAATAGGCTAAAACAGGGCAAAAGTTGCATACGTTTGTGCAACTAAAAATGAAATATGTCTAAATTAATTCAAAAATCATTTATCTGCACAAAAATCTTTATGTAAAACTGTGCAGTATGACGAATAAATGAACGGATTTCTTAACCCTGCGGCATTGCAATTTTAAGAGCCGTATGGTATAATATTCTACATAAAGTAAACTTAAAGCATATAAGCTTTTAATCTAAGTTCAGAAAGGGCGCGCTAAAAATGAGCAGTAAAAAAAATTTTGAGGAGCTTGGTTTTACGAAGATCTCCCCCAGCATACTTGATAAAGACGATAACGTAAATCCATTCAAAATGGTGGGCAAGGACTGGATGCTGGTAACTGCCGGAGATGAAAACGGCTGGAACACTATGACCGCTTCCTGGGGCTTTATGGGCGTAATGTGGGGTAAAAACGCAGCTGTTACAGTAATAAGACCTCAGAGATATACAAAAAAATTCATAGATAGTTCGGAATACTTTACCCTCAGCTTTTTCGGAGAGGAATACCGTTCCGCTTTGGCGTTCTGCGGAAAATACAGCGGACGTGACAAGGATAAGGCTGCTGAAACGGGACTTGTTCCTGTATTTGCAGACAACGCCGTTTCTTTTGAGCAGGCCGAAACAATTATCGTTTGCAGAAAGCTTTACGTTCAGGATATGAAGCCTGAATGCTTTTCCGATAAGACCTGCGACGAAAAATGGTATCCGGATAAGGATTACCATACGGCGTATATCGGAGAGATAACAGCGATGTACCGCAGGGAAAAATAATTTCTTACAGCCGCTTAATAATTTGCGGTCATATAACATAAAACGGGCAAACTCAGTCAGCGCTGAGTCCGCCCGTTTTGTTTTTGTCAGCCTGAGAGCTTTGTGCCGGGGAAATAATGCTCAAGTATCTCCTTATAGGTTTTTCCCTCCTTAGCAAGATAATTGGCTCCGTACTGGCTCATTCCTACAAGATGACCATAGCCCTTGGTAGTAATTATAAACTTTCCTCCGCTGTATTCTGCTTTAAAGCATGGCGACGGAAGCGAAAGCGCATTTGCAAACTGCTGACCGGTTATAAAAAAACTTTCTCCGATACCTACCGAAAGAACTGTTCCCGAGGGTGTTTTTTCATCAGGGGTTATCCATTTTTCCTCGTCAAGCCCTTTAAAATCAGCGTCAGGGAACTGAGCAGAAAGCCTTGCGGAAAGCTCCTCGGGAGTAAATTCTGTTTGCTTTTCAAAGCCTGATATTTCGGTATCCCATGAACTGTCGCATACTGTAAGATAGGGAATATCCTCTCCCCATGCATTCAGCGCAGACTCGGTCTTTCCTCCGCTTATCGCATGAAACGCCACAATAACAGGCTCGCCTTCATATTCCAATATCTCCTTTTCAACCGCTTTTACCGCCTCGGAAACCTTTTCATAGGCGGCTTTATAATCATCTCCATAAAGCTCCTTTGCCTGCTCCTCTGTAAAATAGCTTTGATAGAGAGAGGTATCGTCGCTCATTACTGCGCCTTTAAGCTCCTTTGTCGGAGTCTCCTTTTCATTGAGCGACCTCCTTACCGCATATGTATGAGCCAGAACAGCCTGAGCTTTCAGGGTCTCAGCTTCAAAGTCGGCAGGCATCTGCGCCAGAACCGCTCCGATCATATAATCCTCCATAGATATTTCGGATACCTTATCCTCCTTTGTAAAAAGAAATTTTACGCTGTTTCCGCCTGCGGAGGTATCCGCAGATGCCTGTCCGTTACCGCCGTTAAAAAATGCTATACACGGAACCAGAATCAGAAATACCGCAAATACCGCCATAAGCTGAATATGATTTTTCATGCCGATCTTCCTTTCTATATCCTTTTCTGATAATGGAGCAAGCCCCGTTATTCCGCAACGACCCAGAACTTATATAGTCCGCTGCCCGACAATCGAGGACACAGGCCGTGCTATTTAATTATATTCATTACAGAGAAAAAATATGACTGATATGATTAAAGATCTATATAAAAAAAGCCGCATGATCCCACGTCAGGCTTAATGTTCAGTTCTTCCAGCGCTAAAGCAATGGAAAGTATTTCAGCGTGAATAGCGGGGAAAAGACAGCTCAAATTCATTTATCCTGCAAAATTGAATTCCTCACGACTTATGCAGTACTTCTTGACTAACAGAAATTAAAGTATTATAATATAGTAGATATATTATAAAAGAAGGTATACTGTAATGGAAAGCTTTAAGGATCTGCTTATGCAGACAAAAACTCTGGTAATTTTCAAAAAACTCCGTGAAAGAAATGTTATAAAGAAGCTTATTGCCGCTCTTGAGGCGTGTGAGAACGGAGATACTGATGAAGCTGTGGAGAAATACTCCGACTTTGCCGCTCAGCTGTACTCTCATTCGGATAATCTTACCCGTTATATCCTGCGGCTGACGCTTGAAAACGAAAACCTGTATATGCTCAGAAAGGGAGAGGGAAAGGCTACCGGCGCGCTGCTTGACGAATGTCTTGCCAACGAGCTTTATATTCTCGAACAGCTTTCTCAGATAACCTCTGAGGATATAATCTCAAAAATTAACTACAGCGGTTTTCTTCCGCATTACAGAACTGAAAATTTGGATTTTTCTAAAATATACGCAGACAGAATACATCAGATAAACCAGTACGGATACGGAATATATTCCCGCTATCACGTTTTTGTCATCAAGGACGGGACTATAGTTCCTGTAGAATATCCCGACTCTATCAGGCTTTCGCAGCTTTCGGGGTATGAACGGGAACGCAGCGAGGTAATAGACAATACTCTTGCTTTGCTGAAAGGCAGACCGGCAAACAATGTTCTGCTTTACGGCGACTGCGGAACGGGTAAATCCTCAACTGTAAAGGCTATTGCAAATGAATACTATCCGGACGGACTGCGCCTTATCGAGCTTAAGAAAAAACAGCTTCATGAGATCCCGGCTATCGTTGAAACGATAAGCAAAAATCCGCTCAAATTTATTATTTTCATTGATGACCTTTCGTTTACGGAGGACGACGACGATTTTGCCGCACTTAAAGCTATTCTTGAGGGCAGCGTTTCCTCTACCGCTTCAAATCTTGCGATATACGCTACCTCAAACCGCCGTCACCTGGTACGCGAGACCTTTTCGGCTAGAGAGGGTGATGAGATACATTTCAACGATACTATGCAGGAACTTTTGTCGCTTTCAGACCGCTTCGGTCTTACGGTCACATATTCAAAGCCGAACAAGGAGCTTTTCCTTTCTGTAGTCAGGGATCTTGCGCGTCAGTACGGTCTTAAAATGACAGAGGACGAGATCTGCAAGAAAGCCGAGGCTTACGCTCTTACAAGAGGCGGACGTTCGCCGAGAGTCGCTAAACAGTTTATTGAATATCTGAAAGGAACTGAGGAATAATGCTTACGTTTGAAAAAATATTGTCTGACGAACAAATAAAAAACACCGCGCTCCTTGCCGATCAGATATGGCATCAGCATTTCATAGGCATTATACCCGAAGGTCAGATAGACTATATGATTGAAAAATTCCAGTCGTACCGTGCGATAAAGGCTCAGCTTTCCGACGGCTACGAATACTACGGATTTTTTATTGACGGAGTACAGGCAGGCTACTTCGGGATCTGCGAAAAGCCAGACAATACGCTGTTTTTATCAAAGCTGTATTTAAAAAGCGAATACAGAGGAAACGGCTATGCTTCAAAGGCGTTTGAGTTTATTAAGAATAAGGGAAGAGAAAACGGGAACACTATGGTCTGGCTGACAGTCAACAAGCATAACGATCCGGCTATTGAAGTATACAGGCACTGGGAAATGAAAATAATACGCAGCGAGGTCACAGACATCGGAAACGGATACGTTATGGACGATTACGTTTTCGGCGCAGAACTTTAGGAAAAGCTGCACAGCTGACAAAGTATCGTTTCAATAGGACAGCAGTTTATTTCGTATTGCATATCTATGATTCACGCAGACTGAATTGTACAAACTACATAACCGTTTTAACAGCGTGAATTGTTTTTTAGTAATAATTATAAAAATTGTGCAAAAGGCTTGACAAAGCGGTTATGATTTGATATAATAATTAAGTCGTTGCAGACAAAAAGCTTTCGGCGTTAAAAACAAGTGTGAGTTATTAGCTCAGTTGGCAGAGCATTTGACTTTTAATCAAAGGGTCCGGGGTTCGAATCCCCGATAGCTCACCAGAATAAACCCCCGTATTTACGTTAAACTGCGTAATTACGTGGGTTTATTTATTCTGTATTTTCATAGCATATGACAAAAAATTGATAAATATGACACGTTTTCAGAGATATATGCCATGAAAATATGACACGGTAACTGCTCAGACAGAAACTATCATAAACAGCTGAACAAACTGAGCTATAAAGTCATTACCGTATCATTTGCAGCCTTCACGTTCAATTGACCATATAAGTAATAATTTGTTCCCCTAACCGTTGTCATCTGTTATATGAAACGAGCAACGCTTGCCTATTTCAAATACATTAATAATCAACACTGTACATACGATTGCAAAATATATATATGAGTATAAAATGCTTTTTATAGTTTTATCGTACATTCCGTCATAATGCCAGCCGAACGCTGAATTTGCAATCGGAAACAGCCATTTGGCTCTTACGTCAACCGCCCACAATACCAAACCTGTTACGATAAAACTCAGGTTTACAAATATTCCGAATACTTTCTTCTTAAGCAAGGTAAAAACCATAAGAATTAGTCCGACTGTAAGCATAAACATAAGCATTAGCGCTGCCGCATGAAAAAAAGCAGTGTACGGACGTGACTGATTAATTACGGAATCGTCTATAACAGCAAAAGTGAATTCGTTTCTGATCGTTACGTTTTCAGGTTTAATTGCATTCTTTGAAACAAGACTCCATGCGTTGATCAAAAAACTCCTGTTAAATACCGTTAACATTGAAGATAAGCCTAAAAACGCTGTGAACGTAACTGAAGAACATATCAGAAACCATATCTGTCCTAATATCCAGGCAGTTCTTCCTGTTCTGAAAAGTATAAAGGTTCCCGAATTATCTAACTTTGGATGATCAGAAATAAGGATTAAATAAGTCAGTGCCACCAACGGTACAAAATATCCGTTATTCATAAGTGAAATAAACGGTTCTATTGCATTTAGCGAAGTTGAAAAATAATCCGAAAGCCGTATAAGAGGATCAATAAAATATGTATAAAAGAACATATATGCAAAAGCAAAAATCAATAATCTTGAACTAAGGAGCCATCTTACATATGTAGTTTTCAGAACAACATAGCTTTTTTTAAGAACTGCCGTCATTGCTTCAGCCTCCTTTTCATAACATAATAATACAAAACAAAAAAGACTGCAATAACAAGCAGGAAGTATATGTACGCAAAAGCTACGGAAAGCCCTGTATAATCTGAAAACCAATTTTCAACCGAAGAAAATCTTGCGCTGTTATCAAGAAAATAGAATTTAGCGTCTTCCATTTTACCACTGTACATATAGGGTTTAGCAACCTGTGCAAAAAAGAAATAGGTAAGCACGGGAATTCCCAGAGAAACGTATTTGCTCATTGTTACAGATGAAACAGCCAGACAGAATAATCCGCCTATTTGTGCAATAAGCCCCGAGGTTAAAATTCTGCTGAAAATAAACAACAGCACGCTGTCCGAGCCGAATATTCTGTTAAAACCGTAATAATTGAACCAATCCGCAGTATAAACACTATCGGCATATTCATTCGGAAACGGAAAAATACTGAAGCATACGAATGCAAAGATAAGATAGCATATAAATATTAAAGAAACCGAAATTATTATACTACATATAAATTTTGAACATATATATTTTCTGAAACCGGTTCTCTCCGCAATATGACGCCAATAGTTTGAATTATATTCGTCACAGAATACAGGAACACATGAAAATGCCGCTAAAAACGGTATAAAGATTCCGATCCATTGGTTTGCAAACCCCTGTGAAAAAATACTTATACAGCTATAAGAAGAATACTCCAGCCATAAGCTTTTATCCGTCTTAAAAATAAACTCGGCTATTGAATAGCTCGGAGTAGACGTATCCAAAAGAACGCAGCCCGTAGAAAAAATTAATATGATAAACACTATAATTGACAGCAAAAAGTTTATACTGAAAAAGCTTTTTCTTAAATCTGACTTTATTGCATTGATCATAGTACCTCCTAATAGCGTATAAGAAATCAGTATATATAGAGTTCTCCTGTTAAAGCGTCCACAAGATAAAGACAATTCTGATTTACTGTCGTGCTGTCATATCCCGTTATATCCGGATAGCAGCCGGACATTGTAAAAGCCCAGAACGGTCTTAATTGTATATCTGCATTATTAAGCATATTTTCTGTATCGACATTCGGTTCTTCGCCTTCGGCAGGAGAAGTATAGTCAGGACAGTCGTTGCCGATATAGTAATACTCCAACTCAGCTGTTTCAAATGAATAAGCAGATTTATCCGCCATACTTGAAGATATTATGTTTATAGCAGACGTAAGAGATATTAACTGTTCGCCGTTATCAATAATTTCTCCTGTATACGGCGTGTTACATTTTATAAAGGAATTGATCTGTTCTTTTTCGTTAAATGCAAGCTGTATCTGTGAGGAATATAAGTATGGAATTCCTTCCGCTATCCAGTTATCGCTGCTATTATCATAATAAATTTCGTCATTGGCATAATAGTAATGGTTGTCATACAGATTCCCGTTTTTATCAATTCTCTGATATTCAATTACATACCCAAAACTGTCATCAAGCTTTTTCACTGTGAAGTCTGTCATTGAATATGTAAACAAATTATTTTCAAGCGGCGCCAAATATTCATCGACAAAATCCTGAGCAAATTCAGCAGCGTCTTTTATTCCCCAATCGCTTCCGTCAAGCATATTGTAACTGACATCGTCAAGGCTTTGACCTAAATTTACCCTATACCTTTTTTCTATAGGGAACAATTCAGTAAATCTATACGGATCCCCGCCTGCAACTCTGTTATAAAATGAATATCCTGTTTCATGATAAATAAGCGAACGGCTCATATCCATATTCTTTCCCATATACATAATAAAGCTGTGAGGATTAATATCACTTTCCGGATCATTTTCATCATACCGCCTTCCCCCAATATTATATTCACAAAAGGGTGAGTCAAGAGAAAATTCTTCCTGATATAAGTGATAAACCAAATCCTTCAGATCATCAAAGTTAGGATTATACGGAGATATTTTATATGCGGGCATTACATTCCCTTCTCCGATAATTACATTATCAACAGTTACGTTTGTATTATTTGACTTTAGACTTTCTAAACTGGTTTTTCTAATTTCGTCAAGGCATATATAATCAAGCTCAGCTGACTGAGCCTGATTATTGTTATTCAGTATTTCCTCCTCCCTTTTTACTTCGTCGGGAGCTTTTGAACATGATGACATTACAGTTAATATAAAAACTATTATAATGACCTTGCGCATTTCATATCTCCTATTTATTGCGCGTTACCTGTAATTGTAACGCCGTTGTTTCCGGTATATCCTCTGAGGGTTACCGTGATCTGACATTTTTGAGCATTGAGATCAGAGTATCTGTTTCTTGTGTATTATCCGCTCCTCACTTACTTTTTTTAACAGACCTTTATCCGTTATCTGAAGAGCTTTTCATTTTTAATACAATCCTGCCCACGGAATCCTTGTGAACATTTTGTAAATATTTTCATCGTAATATTGCTTCTACAGCTACAAAGTAATAAGCTTCGAGGCTGATACAAGGTAAAACTCGCTGGGTAGAAAATGAGTTCTGAAACAGATCTTATTTTGACAGTTACGGATCCAAATGGCGTGCGTTCGATCTAGAATAGTAAATATTAAAACCTGCCGCACCAATGCCGAAGGTGCAACAGGTTTTGTTCTGCGTGAGTTTAAAAAAAGATTCAATAACAGCATTATCTCTTGGCGTTCCAGCTCTTGACATACTCTGAATAACGTTGTATGATTGTAAACCGATTTAATATATTTGCATATCTGTTATGTTCAGCTCCCGGAACAACCGAGTTTGCAGTCTTTCTCACATAACCAGTTATGTTTAATCTTTTCATGGATTTCCACACTGAAATATCTGATACCTTCCAATCATATGTATTAAGCAAAGTATCTGCTATTGTCCTATAGCCTTGTGAGGGATAATGTTAATGTATGTCACAAACGTAATAGTCAAGCTCCTGCTGTGCTTTTTCATACCTGTTGATTGTTCCTTTTCGTTTCAGCCATTTGTAGTATCCTGACCTTGAAACCTCATATACATCGCATAATTCCTGCACTGAATGCTTTTCACTTTTTTGTTCAATGCAGGCATATATCTGCTGAATTACTTTCTTCTGACATCTCCCCTTTCCAGTTCGATTGATTTTTTTAATCGTACTATTTCACCATTCTTCTTCAACAACTCACGCTCAAGGAGAGCAACCTTGTATTCAAGCTGCTCCATTGGTGTGAGTTCTTTTTTTCGGGTATACTTTGAAAGTGGATTGCCAGGTTTACGCTTGTTTTCAAGTGCTTGTTCTCCACCCTCAAGATACTGTTTTGTCCATTTGTGTATCTGTGCATTGTAAATGCCAGTTTCTCGTTCTATGCTTGCAAGACTCTCTCCTGCAAGATTTCGTTTTACCAATGCTAACTTTTCATCTTTACTATGGCTGATATTTGTTCATCCTTTTGGTCTTCCCATTTCTATCATACTCCTTTTCTTTATTATATCACAAAAAATGATGGCAGACACTTTTTTGTGTCTACCATCATTATACTACTTCAGGGAATTTCCTTGCAGGCTCGTAAACTTTTGGGCAGGCTGTACAGCGCCATTTTGAAATGGATTTTTCGGCAAGTTTGCAGATATAAATAAACATCGGATTGGGAATATATTTTACCAGGTAAAAGTTGCAAAACGGATTTTGGAAGATGTGTGGGTATTGAATTTCAAGAGATAATATGGTATAATTATTTTTAAAAAAGTAAGTAGAGATAATGTTCGATGATCAAAATTTTATCTATTGATAAGGAAAATTTATGAGAACGTTAAAGAACAACAATTATTTCGGCACAGAAAAGATCAGCCGAATTCTATTAAAAATGGCACCGCCTGTTATGCTTGCACAGCTTATTCAGGCACTTTACAATATCATTGACAGCGTGTTTATCGGGAAATATTCCGAATCGGGACTTACCGCATTATCAATTGTCTATCCTTTGCAGCTTCTTATGATTGCACTTGCTGTGGGCACAGGTGTGGGAATTAATACGGTTATAGCGGCAAAGCTTGGAGTAGGAGAAGAAAAAAAGGCAAATGATTATGCTGGCACAGCTGCCCCCATTGCGATAGCCTTATGGTTGATTTTCGCAGGTGTATGTTTTTTCTTTATGCCAAAATATGCACGAATGCAGACAAGTTCTCCTGAAGTAATCGCCGATGTAATATCTTATGGCAGAATCGTCTGTGTGTTCAGCTTCGGACTCTTTCTCGAAAGCGTGTGGACAAAGGTTTTGCAGGCAAGAGGAGATATGAAAACGCCTATGATTGCTCAGATTCTGGGAGCAGTTACAAATATAATTCTTGACCCTCTGCTTATCTTCGGAATGTTCGGTCTGCCCGAATTGGGAATAACAGGTGCGGCAATAGCAACTGTATCTGGGCAGGCTGTGGCGGCGCTTGTGGTAATGAAAAAGGGCTTCTACAAATCACCGTCACTTAAAAAGTATCCTCACTATACTGCAAAAATCTTTCGTCTTGGACTTCCGAATATACTGATGCAATCAGCATATACCCTTTACATTTTCGGACTGAATATGATACTTTCAACATTTTCCGATGCGGCGGTTACGGTACTCGGTTTGTACTACAAGTGGCAGACATTTTTCTTCATTCCTCTTGGCGCTATGCATACCTGTATTGTTCCGATAATAAGCTTCAACTATGCGGCACGAAACGCTGAACGCTGTAAAAAAACTCTTAATACATCACTTGTTTTCGGCACTGTGTTAATGTTACTCGGAACGCTTTGTTTTGCGATAATTCCGGAACCTATGCTGAGATTTTTCTCATCGGACGAACAAGTTATCAAAATAGGTATTACAGCATTCAGAATTATAGGAATAAGCTTTATTCCGCTTGTTTTTTCACTTACATATCCCGTACTGTTTCAGGCTGTAGGAAAAAGCTTCAAAAGTTCACTGCTGACAATAATAAGAACAGTATTTCTTTTTGTTCCACTGGCATATCTTTTCTCACGTTTCGGACTTGAATACTTCTGGTTTACCTATCCTGTCACAGACGGAATTGTAGGACTTATAGGCTTTTTTATGACAAGAAACTTTTTTAGACACCAGTATCTCACTACAGAAAAAAAACAAGAGCAGAAAGTGGTTATACAGCCGTCAAAACCCGGTGTTATCATAACCATTGCAAGACAGCATGGTTCTTCAGGCAAGCAGATAGGAAAGCTTGTTGCTGAAAAACTGGGAATACCTTTCTATTACAAGGAAATGACCGCACTTGCAGCACAGGAAAGCGGTCTTGATAGAGAGTTTATTTCCGACATCAATAAAAACTCGCCTCAGATACTCCGTGACCTTTATTTAAGCACAAAGGTAGTAAGAAACGCTATCGAGGCACAGTACAAAATCATCAGAAAAATTGCCGATAACGGTAGCTGTGTAATCGTAGGCAGAGCCGCTGATTATGTTCTCTCTGATTATGAAAATGTTATAAGGATTTTCATTCACGCTCCCGTAGATTACCGCATAGACAGGGTTATGGAGATTTATGGTGACACTCACGAAGAGGCTGTAGAGAACATTCACCGTTCAGATACCGCAAGAACAAATTACTACAAGAATATTTCGGGACTTGTATGGGGAAATAAAGAGAACTATGAGCTTGTTGTTGACAGCTCGGTGGGTGTTGAAAAAAGTGCTGATTTAATATATCGGTATATAACAAGTATTACTGTGGATAAACAGTAAATTTCAGATTGTTACAGCTTTGTAAATTCCGCTGTATCCTGCCAAGAAAATGCGGGATATGACGGTGTGATTCAGCATATTGAGAATATGTATTTTTAAAATTATAATATAATTACAGTCAACAGCGATCCCGCCGCAGACCTTTAATTTTCAGTCTGCCGCGGGATTTTTATAGCCATATGATAGCCTTGAACTCCCTCGCCTTTGCGTCCTCTTTTATACATCCGTAAATAAATTATTCATTATCCTTGGCAAGCTGAATCACAATGCTTCGGAATACCATAAAAATACGCCCGAAGTTCACCTTGCAAAAAGTCTTTTTAATAAAGCTCAATAAGCTCCTGCTAGATTCTGTGCTTTTCGATTACATTCAAAAGCGCATTACAGCGCTTCATGAGCAGAAATCGGAGCATGAAAAAAGGCTCCATACCATGAGCCGTTGGGGCAAGCTGACAATTCAGCAAAAACACCAACTTTCAGTATCTATGATTGATGTGGTACTTGTATCAGATGAAACAGGTATTGAAGTGAAATTCAGCGTTTAAGAAAATGCCTATTTTACTTTTTTCATTCGTGTTAAGGTGTTGCATTGAGCGTACTAAATTAGGAGCATAAAAATCGTTATAATTATTGAATAATATCAGTATCTTTTATCGGAAACAGCTGATTAGGAATCATTTCCCATTTATATATATACCCAATTATTTTTGTTCCTTCAAATTCAATCGTTGTTTCTTTATTGTCA
>ENA-OZHT01000027-OZHT01000027.1-human-gut-metagenome-genome-assembly--contig:-NODE-27-length-31145-cov-7.225635_pt1 | contig 31145 bp, 24 predicted proteins | sample MGYA00244051_ERZ653696 | MGnify/ENA primary metagenome ERZ653696 (study PRJEB26926, sample SAMN06165338) | human gut metagenome | biome: ENVO:00009003; feature: ENVO:2100002; material: ENVO:00002003... | reverse complement strand
CGAGATTAGCGAGTGTCTCGTGGGCTCGGAGATGTGTATAAGAGACAGGTAGTTGTTGTACGCTCAGGAATCGGAAAAGTAAACGCAGGTATGTGCACACAGATCCTTGCAGATGTATTTGGTGTGGAAGCGGTGATCAATACAGGAATTGCAGGAAGTCTGAATAATGATGTAAATATTGGGGATATTGTTCTTTCTACAGATGTTTTGCATCATGATATGGATGCGATCGGCTTCGGATATAAGAAAGGTCAGATTCCGCAGATGGATGAATTTTCCTTCCCTGCTGATGAAAAACTTCGTAAACTGGCTGCAAAAGTATGTAAAGAAGTAAATCCTGAGATCAGTGTATTTGAAGGAAGAATCTGTTCCGGAGATCAGTTTATCTCAGATAAGAGCGTTAAAGATGCCATCATTTCAGAATTTGGTGGATTTGCAGTAGAGATGGAAGGTGCTGCTATCGGTCAGGCTGCTTATCTGAACCATATTCCATTCCTTGTAGTAAGAGCAATCTCTGATAAGGCAGACGGAAGTGCTCACATGGATTACGCTGAGTTTGAGATGGCGGCAATTGAACACAGTGTCAAATTAACTGTAAGAATGATCCAGGAACTGTAATCTGCAGGACGCAGATGAAATAAAGCGGCACGTGAACTGTATTTCGGCACAGTCTGCAGAACTTTGCATATACTGAAATAGACAATCGAAAAGAATGCAGGATCGTACGATGTATCTGAAAGAATATTTTCCGTTTTATACCACATATGCAAATCCTCTTCTGTATGAAGGAGAACGGATGCAGGATAAAGAATTTAACCTGATGAAATCCTATTATCCGGGGACTGTACAGCATATTCAGGAGAAAATAGAAGAGGAATGTGATCTCATGGATTATGAGGGAAGCCGCCTTTATGATGAATATCCGGATAAATATATGATTTATCATTTAAGCTGCAAGATCAGGGAGAGTATGGAACCGGAAATAAGCACTCAGGCTATCAGGGAGGATTTTCTGGATGAACTGATACAGGTAATGCTTTGTCAGGAAATATCCAGAAGAAGATGCCGCAGATATCGCTGCAGGAGATACTTTTAAAACAGAGTGTAATTGCTCGGGAAATCGGTTTGCTGGTACACCGGACAGTTACAACAGATTATATAACATTAACAGACAGAAAGAGCAATGAAAAATTTAAGAGAATATTTAGAAGAACAGATAAATGAAAATCTGATACAGGCTGTTCTGAGTGCCGGCAGAAATAAAGATGGCATATCAAAAATAAAGATTCGTCCGATCCGGCTGAAAGGACAGATCTGTTATCAGGCATCTGCCACAGAAGGACAGAAAGTTCTGCATAAAAACTACGGGCGTACGGAACTGATTGAATATGTGGAAAAAGAACTTGCAGAGAATTTCAGACAGTTTCAGGCACAGGGTGCAGTAACAGACGGGGTTGTTCTTGTCAGTAAAAAGGGGAAAATGACTATTAAACAGAAACACCATGAACAGAAAGAAAAAGTTCAGATCCAGGCACATAACCGGGTGAAACAATATATTCTTAAAGAAGGTGTTCCGGTTCCGTTTTTGATCGATCTGGGAGTTATGAATGAACAGGGAAAGATTATCCATGCCAGATATGACAAATTCAGACAGATCAATCGTTTCCTTGAATTTATTGAAGATATACTTCCCAGACTTTCCAGAGACAGAGAAATAACGATTCTGGATTTTGGCTGTGGAAAGAGTTATCTTACCTTTGCCATGTATTATTATTTAAGAGAACTAAAAGGATATGATGTAAATATCATAGGTCTTGACCTGAAAACAGATGTAATTGAGAAATGTAATTCTCTGGCACTCAGATACGGATATGAGAAGCTGCATTTCTATCATGGTGATATTGCAGATTATGAAGGTGTATCCTGTGTGGATATGGTGGTAACGCTTCATGCCTGTGACACAGCTACCGATTATGCACTTGCCAAGGCAGTGGAATGGGGAGCTGAAGTCATTCTTTCCGTACCCTGCTGTCAGCATGAAGTTAATAAACAGATTAAAAATGAAATGCTGGAGCCGGTTCTGCGCTATGGAATCCTGAAAGAAAGGATGTCTGCGCTGATCACAGATGCTGTGCGTGCAGATCTTCTGGAGAGCAAAGGTTATGATACCCAGATCCTGGAGTTTATTGATATGGAACATACACCTAAGAATCTCCTGATCAGAGCAGTCAGAACAGGGAAAAGATCAGACCAGGGTAAGGTGGAGCAAATGCTTGCAGCCCTGAATATCCATCCCACACTGGACAGGCTTCTGAATGAAAAAGAACAGGAAGGGAGTGTGCGATGAAAAGGATACTGAAAAAAGCAGGTATTCTTCTTCTGGTATTTCTGCTTGGTACAGCAGGTACTGCATTGCTTCTTAACAGTGAATCCACAGATAACCGTTCTGATTTTAATGACGCAGTGTTTCCGGAAGTCATGGTGGATATGAATGATACGCTGATAAACCGGATGTATGGATATGCGCAGCCTATGCAGGCGGATTTTACCAGAGACAGTGTGACTCCTCTGGATACATCAAAAAAACTGACATTTAAAGTGAATCCCTATGATTCGGAAGTAAAGAGTTTTTCTTATGAGATCCGTACATCTGATGGAAGTAAAGTCCTTGAAAATAAGAAGATTAAGAATCTTGTAAAAGAAGATCAGTATTTGTCCGTAGACGTGGAGATTGGCAGTGATCTGCGCATGAATCAGGAATATTCCATGCAGATTGCCCTGGAACTGGATGAGGGTACAGCATATTATTATACGAGAGTTGTTTCCAGGTCACAGGTACATGCATCAGATTATGCAGCTTTTGTAAAATATTTTTATGAAGCGTGTCTTGACAAAGAGTCAGCAGATGCACTGGGAAGTTATCTGGAACCACAGACAACAGGAGCAGCAACGAATTACTCGGGAATTAATATTAATTCTTCCCTGAGTGAGATCAGTTGGGGGAATCTTGCTCCGCAGCTGTGTCAGGAGGGAATTCCTGTGATCAAGGAGATCAATGAGACAACTGCCAGCGTTGTGCTGGAATATCAGCTGACTTCGCAGAATGAGGATGAGGAAACGGAATTATATGACGTAAAAGAATTTTACAGAATGAAATATCAGGATACCAGGATTTATCTGCTGGATTTCCAGCGTTCTGCAAATCAGGTCTTTGATGGTACACTGCCTGTTTATGAGGATGATGGGATTATCCTTGGAGTGCGCGATAAGAATGTAGAATATATGATGAATGATGCTGCTACTGTGATAGCTTTTGTGCAGGAGGGAGATCTGTGGTCCTATTCACCGGGCAATGAAAAGGTAAATCAGGTTTTCAGTTTCAGAAAATCGAAGGACGGAGATTTCCGCGATTCCAGAACTCAGCATGACATCAAGATCGTCAGAGTAACTGATGAAGGAGATATTGATTTCGTACTTTATGGATATATGAACAGAGGAAGCCATGAAGGATATGAAGGAATTGCAGTTTACCATTACAATCGTGATAAAAACGTGGCAGAAGAAAGAGCCTTTATCCCTGTTTCGGAATCATTTGAATTTCTGAAAAAAGATCTTGAAAAACTGTCCTATGTCAATGAAAAGAATGAGCTGTTTCTGATTCTGGCGAAGAATCTTTACAGGATCAATATCGAAGAGAACTCCAGTGAAATTCTTGAAAAAGGAATAAAAAATGCGAATTTTGTATCTTCCGATAATAATGACCATGCAGCCTGGCTGGTTTCAGAGGGGGATGAAAAGGGAAATATCAAGGAAATTGATTTTGATACCTGTAAAACCCGACTGATCGCACCGCAGAAAGGCCAGAGACTTCGTACAGTTGGATTTATGAATGAAGATCTGATTTATGGAATGCTGAATAAAGAAGATATTCTTACAGATGAGGAGGGACATAAATCTGTTGGGATCCGCATTCTGCGTATTGAAGATTTTGAAGGAAATGTAAAAAAAGAATACCGGAAAGACGGACTTTATATCACTGATATTTCAGTAGGAAATACTCTGATCGAGTTTGAACTTTCTGCAAAATCCGGAGAAACCTCTTATGTTGCCCAGAAGAAAGATACGATCATGAATAATAAAAAGGCAGCGGCAAATACAGTAAAAATCGAACTTATTTCTGCATCCAGGACAGGTGTTCGTGTGAAACTGGTATTTAACACAACCAAACAGACAGATTCTCCGCTGACTATGTATGCAAAGGTAAGCAGTTCCGACCGGAAAGATATTGTTCTGGACACTCAGATTCCTCAGGAAACAGCATATTATGTTTACGGACAGGGCGGACTGGACGGTATCTATACAGATCCGGCGAAGGCTGTATTGCGTGCAGATACGCTGGGAGGTGTAGTGCTGAACCGTACACAGCAGTATGTATGGGAACGTGGAAATAAAAAGACAAAAATGCAGATAGATACAGAAGGGATTCCGGAGAGTGTGCTTCAGGGAACCTATGATATTAAAACCCTGAAAAAGAGCCTCAAAAAGACCGGAACTGTGATCGATCTTTCCGGCTGCAGTTTGGACAGTGTGCTGTACGAGATAAGTGCACAGCGTCCGGTAATTGCCAAAACGGGAGCAGATACAAGCGTGGTGATCGTAGGATATGATGAATATAATACCTGGCTGTATGATCCGGTTAAAAAAGAGACCTATCCGTATGGAATGAATGACAGTACGGATCTTTTCCAGAAAGCCGGAAATGTGTTTATCACCTATATAGAAACAGTAAATTACTGATGAAAAACATAACCGGCAGGCAGCTGAGAACGGAGCGAACAGTAACGCGACAGCAACCTGCCGGTTATTCATCCAAAAAATTGTAAAAATGCTTCTTTACATTTCACTGATATTTGAGTATTCTAAAAAGGACAAACAGTGGCAGAGAAATTTATTGTTTAAACACGTTACTGTAAGAGTGAAACAGTAACAGCGAAACGGAGGAACGTACAGATGTTATATGAGAACATTAAAAAATTAGTACAGTACGGAGTAGAAACAGGACTTACACCGGCCTGCGAGAAGAATTATACAATAAATCTTCTTCTGGATGTCTTTAAAGAAGACGAATATGTGGAACCTGAGGAAGAGTACAGGGATATCGATCTTGAAGAGGTATTAAATGCACTTCTGGATGAGGCTGTGAAGAGAAATCTCATAGAAGACAGTGTTGTGTACAGAGACCTTTTTGATACCAGACTTATGAACTGTCTGATGCCGCGTCCGGCGCAGGTACAGAATGAGTTCTGGAGCAGATATGAGAAAGATCCACAGGAAGCAACCGATTACTTCTATAAACTCAGTCAGGACAGCGATTATATTCGTCGTTATCGTGTAAAGAAAGATCAGAAATGGACAGTAGACAGTGAATATGGTAAAATCGATATCACCATCAATCTTTCCAAACCGGAAAAAGATCCGAAGGCAATCGCTGCTGCCAAGCTTGTAAAATCCAGCAGTTATCCGAAATGTCTTCTTTGCCCGGAGAACGAAGGATATGCAGGAAGAGTTAATCATCCTGCCAGAGAGAATCACAGAATCATTCCTATCACTGTAAATGACAGTCCCTGGGGATTTCAGTATTCCCCATATGTGTATTACAATGAGCATTGCATCGTCTTTAACAGTCAGCATGTTCCGATGAAGATCGAGAAGAATACATTTATCAAACTTTTTGATTTTGTAAAACTTTTCCCGCATTACTTCCTGGGATCCAATGCAGACCTGCCTATCGTAGGCGGTTCTATTTTAAGTCACGATCATTTCCAGGGCGGACATTATACTTTCGCAATGGCAAAAGCACCGATCGAGAAACATGTGACTATCCCGGGATATGAGGATGTAGAAGCAGGTATTGTTAAATGGCCTCTTTCAGTTTTAAGGATCCGTCATAAGGATGAGAAGAGACTGATAGAGCTTGCTACACATGTTCTGGAAGCGTGGAGAGGTTATACAGACGAAAGTGCGTTTATCTTTGCTGAAACTGATGGAGAACCGCACAATACGATCACACCGATCGCCCGCAGATCCGGAGATATGTTTGAACTGGATCTCACACTTAGAAATAACATTACTACTGATGAGCATCCTCTTGGTGTATACCATCCGCATGCAGAGTATCACCATATCAAGAAAGAGAATATTGGTCTGATCGAAGTAATGGGACTTGCCGTACTTCCGGCAAGATTAAAAGAAGAATTGGAACTTCTGGCAGAATATATTCTGGAGGGAAAAGACATTTCTTCCAATGAGAAGATTGAGAAACATGCAGCGTGGGTTGCAGAATTCCTTCCGAAATATGACAACCTTGATAAAGACAACATTCAGGATGTTCTCAGAAAAGAAGTCGGTAATGTATTCGTTCATGTACTTGAGGATGCCGGCGTATATAAATGCACTGCTGAAGGCAGAGAAGCATTTATGAGGTTTATCAATAAATTATAAGGAATATTTTCAACCATAAGAAAACAGTGTTTACATAGCAGGATGACAAATCTGGTATTATTTACATATGAGCAGGTTGTGGCGGTTCTGATCAAAAGCCGGGCAGTCTGAAGATGTTTTTGAATGATTGGGAATGCATAGAGAACGTCCCGCATATTTTATGTTGGGACGTTTTTGCAAAATGGAGGTAAATATGTACAGAAAAAGACACAAAAGAGGAAAGCGTCTGGCAAGTGTGTTTCTGACTGTGGCACTGATCACTGCAACGGTTCCCGTACAGGCAGCAGAGTTCGGCACTCCGGACAGTTTTGAAGAGATTTTCAGTTCAGGGGAAGAAGATTCGTGCATAACTGATACAGAAAATACTTTGCCGGCAGCTTCTGATTCGGAGAAAGTAATGGCATCGGAACTGTCACCAACACCAACAGTGACTTCGACACCGGAGGGTACACCGATGCCGTCTTCAACACCGACTCCTTCGGTCACACCGATGCCGTCTTCAACACCGACTCCTTCAGTCACACCATCACCATCTCCAACGCCGACGATTAATCCGGAGAAAGAGGTAATGCTCCGGTTTATAGACGGAGAAGGAAATGAATGTGAACAGCTGCGAACAGTGATGTCCTGGGGTGAATCTTTGATCCTTCCCAATGTACCGGATACAGGTGCACCGGATATGTGGAAACTGGAAAAAAATGAAAAACTTGGAGATGCGATCACTCTGAAGGGTGGAGATATTCTTACTCTGAAGAAAGGCGAGAGCTGGAATCTGTTTCTCGAAAAAGGCATCCTGAACTTCTATATGCCAAAGAAATGTACGGTTTCCCTTTATAATAATTCAGGAACCAGTGTGTTTTCCAATGGGATTCTGCAGGCATATGAGACAAAAAACGTCATACTTCCGGATATGCCATCATCTAAATACATTAATTATGGATGGACAGATACAAAGGGAAGTTCTGCTGTAAAATATGAACTGAATTCAGAATTTACAGTGACCGGCGACACAGATTTTTACATTGTGCGCCGTACAGCACTTCAGGTGAATTTTAAGACCAATACGGGGGCAAGCAACAGTAAATTTACCAGACTGAATCAGAAAGTCGGAAAAGGACTTACAGTTACAATGCCGCAGGTGCCTGTCAAGACAGGATATCAGTCTTTGGGATGGTCAAAGAGTAAAAAAGCCTCCAAAGCTGACTATAAAGCAGGCCAGAATGTGACTATATCAAAAACACTGACTCTCTATGCTGTATATAAGAAATTGCCTTACACAGTTACTTTCAATAACAATAATGGAACAAGTACCAGCAAAATTTATACTTCGCTCACCATGTATGCGTCAAAAAATCAGAAAGTGACACTGCCTGATGTGCCGAAAGTAAAGGGTTATACAAATCTGGGCTGGACAACTGTAAAGGGAGAAACAGAACCGGAATATTCAGCCGGTGATACAGTAAAGATTACAAAGGCAACTCAGTTCTATGCAGTGCGCAGAAAGAGTAATTATTATACGGTCAGCTACTATCTGGGAAATGGAAGCACTAATGCGGCTTATCAAAAACTTACTCAGACAGTAGAAGAGGGAACGGTTGTTACCTTTGCAAAAGTACCGGCAAGAACCGGTTATGTTAACCAGGGATGGTCAAGTAAGAAAAATTCTGAGAAAGCAACAGCAAAGGCGAAATGTACAGTCAACAAAAATATCACTCTTTATGCGGTACAGAAGAAGGCAGTACAGCTGACTTTTCACAGATGTGACGGCAGCACCTGGCAGAAAACGACTCTGGCAAAAGGAAGTTCTTATTCTCTTCCGGGCGTAAGGGATGCAGAAGGTTATACTTTTATGGGGTGGTCCACAAAACCGATGCAGAGTGTTTCTCCGCAGTATGAGGCAGAAGAAAAAATCACGGTAAATGGAAATGTGGATCTCTATGCAGTGGTATTTAACAGAACAACGGAAACAGACCTTACAGAGGATCAGCTTCCGCAGGTAGATATCTATAAATATAAACAGGTGATTTTTGTAGGTGATTCCCGTACGGAATTTATGGAAAATGTTCTGACAGGAATGGGAGAATCTGCGACTAAAAATGTGAAGTTTGTCTGCTCGGCAGGAAAGGGACTGGACTGGTTTACCACTACAGGATGGGCTCAGCTTTATTCCATAGTACAGCACGATTCCAACAGTATTCTTTCAAAGAAAACCGCAGTGATCTTTAATTTTGGAGTAAACGACTTGTCAAAATCTGCAGATTATGCGGAGTATTATAACTGGATTGCACCACAGCTTAAAAGCAAAGGATGTGAACTGTACTTCATGTCTGTAAATCCGGTGAATCGTCTGATGCTTCCCAATGCGGGAAGAGCGGACAGAAGTGAGGCGGCAGTCAGATCATTCAATCAGTATATGAAAGCAAATCTGTCTTCTGCTTATACTTATATTGATATGTATTCTTATCTGAAATCAACAGGATACAGCTTTGCCAGTGATCATTACGGAACCGGTACGGTAGATGACGGGCTTCACTATACTACAAGGACATATAAGCGTATTTTTGCAAAATGTATGGATTCATTGAGAGTGCCTGCCTGACCAAATGGCAGAGAGCATGATTTTGCTACACCTGACAAAAGAAAAAACATAGTTAAATACCAGATTACTCCTTGCGTGAAAACAGGGAATAGTCTATACTAAAAGGCGAGACGGCTGTTATCTGAAACAGCGTTTCGTCTTTTTGTGTAAGACCAGAACGATGAGGAGAAAGAGGAAACATAGATATGAAGTTAACAACAGTAAAAGAGATTTACAAAGAGAGAGAAAAATACCTGGATAAAGAGGTTACAGTAGGTGGATGGGTACGAAGCGTACGTGACTCCAAGACATTTGGATTTATCGTGCTTCACGACGGAAGCTTCTTTGAGACTCTTCAGGTAGTTTATCACGATACAATGGAGAATTTTGCTGAGATCAGCAAATTAAACGTAGGTGCAGCGATCATTGTCAAAGGTACACTGGTAGCAACTCCACAGGCAAAACAGCCATTTGAGATCCAGGCAGCAGAAGTTACAGTAGAGGGTAATTCTGCACCTGATTATCCGCTTCAGAAGAAACGCCACAGTCTTGAATACTTAAGAACCATCACACATCTCCGTCCGAGAACAAACACATTCCAGGCAGTATTTCGTGTACGTTCTCTGTGTGCCTATGCGATTCACCGTTTCTTCCAGGAGCAGGGATTTGTTTATGTGCATACTCCGCTGATCACAGGAAGCGACTGTGAAGGTGCAGGTGAGATGTTCCAGGTAACTACTCTGGATATGAACAACGTTCCGACAGATGACAAGGGTGCTGTAGATTACTCTCAGGATTTCTTCGGAAAAGAAACTAATCTGACAGTAAGCGGACAGTTAAACTGCGAGACTTTTGCACAGGCATTCCGCAATGTTTATACTTTCGGACCAACCTTCCGCGCTGAGAATTCCAACACAACCCGCCATGCGGCAGAGTTCTGGATGATCGAGCCGGAATGCGCATTTGCAGATTTAAATGACAACATGGATCTTGCAGAGGCAATGCTGAAATATGTGATCCGTTATGTACTGGAGAATGCACCGGAAGAGATGAATTTCTTCAATTCTTTTGTTGATAAGGGACTTCTGGACAGACTGAACCATGTGATCAATTCTGAGTTTGGTCATGTTACTTACACAGAAGCAGTAGAGCTTCTGGAGAAGAACAACGATAAATTTGACTACAAAGTATTCTGGGGATGCGATCTGCAGACAGAGCATGAACGTTATCTTACAGAAGAAATCTTTAAGAAACCTGTATTTGTAACAGATTATCCGAAGGAGATCAAAGCTTTCTACATGAAGATGAATGAGGATAACAAGACTGTTGCAGCTATGGACTGTCTGGTGCCTGGAATCGGTGAGATCATCGGTGGAAGCCAGAGAGAGGATGACATTGAGAAACTTGAGAAACGTATGGACGAGCTGGGACTTAAGAAAGAGGATTATGACTTCTATCTTGATCTTCGTAAATATGGTTCCACACGCCATTCAGGATTTGGTCTTGGATTTGAACGTTGCGTAATGTACCTTACCGGCATGGGCAACATCCGCGACGTAATTCCATTCCCAAGAACTGTTAAAAACTGTGATTTATAATTTGACTGATATCAGTATTGTGGGAGCATTGAAGCTGCAGAGCAATCCGCAGATATCAAAAATGTTATAGAAAGAGAGATTGGCATGAGATTTATTCATCTTGCAGATGTACACCTTGGTGCAGTTCCTGACAGGGGCTGTCCATGGAGCAGCAGGCGGGAGGAAGAAATCTGGGAAACTTTCCGCCGGGTTATTGCGGGTATCCGCGAGAATCCGGTGGATTTGTTATTTATAGCAGGAGATTTGTTCCACCGCCAGCCTCTTCTACGGGAACTGAAAGAAGTAAATAACCTGTTTTCCACCATCCCGGATACCCGGGTTTATCTGATGGCAGGAAATCATGACTATATTAAGGCTGATTCTTTTTACCGGGATTTTCAGTGGGAAAAGAATGTGACATTTTTTAAGAATGAACAGCTTACCTGTGTGAAAGATGAGAAACTGGATATTTATGTATATGGACTGAGCTATGAACATCAGGAAATAGAGAATCCTCTGTATGATTCCATACATCCTGCAGAGGGAGAGGGGGTTCACATTTTACTGGCTCATGGTGGAGATGCGAAGCATATCCCCATGAATATCAAATCAATTGCTGCGTCAGGATTTGATTATATTGCATTAGGACATATTCATAAACCCCAGATTCTGATCCGGGATAATGCAGCTTATGCAGGTGCGTTGGAGCCTGTTGACAGAAATGATCTGGGTGATCATGGATACATAGAAGGACATCTGGAAAATGGAAGGCTTAAGACAAATTTTGTTCCTTTTGCCTGCCGTTCCTATGAGCAGATTCTTCTAATGCTGCGTGAAGATTCTACACAGGCATCTCTGGAAGATATGCTGAAGGCGGATCTGGCGAATAAAGGACGCATGAATATCTACAGGATCGTGATCCAGGGAACCAGGGCACCGGAGCTTCTGCTGCTTCCCGAGAGACTGAAGTCTTTTGGCTACGTAACAGAGGTTCTGGATGAATCAAAGCCTTCCTATGATCTGGAAGCACTTCAAAAAAAATATAGTGGAACACTGATCGGTGACTATATCAGTTATTTTCTTGAAAAAGACAGAAATGCAGTGGAGGAGAAGGCATTATATTATGGTCTTCAGGCTTTACTGGAAACAAGCAGGTGACAGACAGAATATGATTATCAGACAGTTAAATATTAAAAACTCTGGAGAAATCCATGATAAAACTTTAGAGTTTTCTCCGGGAATTAACGTTCTGTATGGAGAGAATGAAAGCGAAAGAGCGATAGTACATACGTATATTAAAAATATGTTTCTCGGAGATATCAGTGAAGCAATCTACGATAATGCAGTTTTTGCTGCGAAGTTAAAGAGTCCGACAGAACAGGATCTGGCTCGGGAGCTGCAAAAATTTATGACCGGCTATCAGGGAACTGCAGACAGCTCCATGAATCTGGGACGGGCCATGCAGATGCTCAAGATGTCCAGAAAGGGTTATCTGGTCCAGGCAGACAGAAAACAGAAAGAGACAGAACAGGAGAGGCAGAAACTTCTGACCAGGATGGATGATATCATAAGTGATCTGAATGATCTGAATGGAAAGCTGGATCAGATTAATGAGAAAGAGGAGTCGTTACGGATGCATCCCGGAGATGAAAATGGTGCGGTTATTCTGGATGAGAGAATGGCACAGGCAAAGGCAAAAAGAAACAGCTTTGCAATGGGAATGCTGATATCGGCCACTGCCGGCATCTTTGGATTGATTCTGACTGCGATTATAGCGGACAGTGTTTCGGTAAGTCTGATCGTAGCGGTTATTGCAGCTGCGTTGGTGGGATTTTGTGGAAAACAGCAGCTGAAGTATGCAAGGGAATTTCAGAAGAGAATACGGATGAAGAAACGCTGGGTATCCAGGCAGGAGAAACTCAGATGCAGTAAAGAAAATCTCAGACAGGACTATGATGAGAAAGAAACAGAACTTTGTAACCTTAAGGAAGAATACCGGGAATACGAAGAAAATTCTTTTCTGCTTACATCGGAAGAGCGGGAGGTACAGGCTCTGAATATGGCGATGGAAACCATAGAGAGAATGTCAGGAAATATTCATCTTCAGGTGGGACGAAAGCTGCAGATGCGTACTTCTCAGATTTTGAGTGAGATTACAGATGGTGAATATCAGGACGTACAGATGGATGCGGCATCCCACATGACAGTAACTACCGGGAACGGAGCGGAAGCACTGGAATGTCTCAGCCGCGGCACTCTGGAGCTGATTTATTTTGCCATGCGCATGGCTGCAGGAGAGCTTCTGTGTCAGGAAGAAAGTCTGCCGGTGATACTGGATGATATCTTTGGGATGTATGAGGAAGAAGATCTTGAGGCAGTTCTTGGATGGATGTATAAGGAGAAAAAGCAGGTTATCATCAGTACCTGCAGTAAACGCGAGATGGAACTTCTGGACAGAGAGGGAATCCCTTATGGGAAGCAAATTATTTCCTGAATTTTAATCAGACTGCGAAGCAGTTATTCAGTGTAGGGCCGCATAGAAGAGTGGATTGCATTATATATAACAAAAAGAGAGATTTCATGTACTGCAGGAATTTCGGATGAAACAGCCGGAACAGAACATGAAATCTCTTTTTATAAATTTTACAGAAGTTATTTATTTCTCATCATACTGAGCCATATAATTGCTTACGCAGCGGTTGATCCTGTCAACCGGGTTGAGCAGATAGCTTACGGACTGATCATGATTAAGAGTATCAATGATCAGGGCGATATATTTACTCATATCACAGGAAATGTAGTAATCTTTTGCAAGAAGCTCAGGAGACTGATAGATTAGGTTTGTAGTGAGCAGTTTGTCAAACACTCCTGCCTTATGAGCCTCATCAAATTTCTCGAGTCCGTTTGTAAACAGTCCGAAAGTAGAGCAGATATAAATTCTGCCTGCTCCTCTTTCCTTGAGGAGAGAAGAAATCTTAAGAACTGTATCACCGGAAGAAATCATATCATCGATCAGGATCATATCTTTGCCCTTAAGGTTTGGACCGAGGAATTCGTAAGCTGCGATTGGGTGACGTCCATTGATTCTCTTGGAGTAATCCAGACGTTTGTAATACATACCCATATCAACACCAAGGATATTGGCAAGATAGATTGCGCGGTTCATGCTTCCCTCATCAGGGCTGATGATCATGAAATGATCGTTGTCGATGTGAAGTCCTTTCTCATGATTGAGAAGAGCTTTGATAAACTGATAGGATGGCTGTATAGTCTCAAATCCATGCAGAGGTGTTGCATTCTGCACGCGCGCGTCATGTGCGTCAAAAGTGATGATGTTTTCCACACCCATACTTACAAGCTCCTGAAGTGCTGTTGCACAGTCCAGGGATTCTCTGCCGCTGCGGATATTCTGGCGGCTTTCGTACAGATAAGGCATGATCACGTTTACTCTGCGGGCTTTGCCGCCGATTGCGCCGATCACACGTTTCAGATCCTGAAAATGGTCATCAGGAGACATAAGATTCTCGTATGGTCCGATGCTGTAGGTAAGACTGTAGTTACATACATCAACCATCAGATAGATATCGTCACCACGTACAGATTCCATGATCGTACATTTCGCCTCACCGGAACCGAAACGTGCTGTCTGGACCGGTATCAGATAGGACTCTCTCTGATAACCCTCAAATGCAAAAGAATCAAGCTCTTCGTGGCTGCGCTCTTTACGCCACTGTATCAGCCATTCATTTACTTTTTCACCCAGATCCTTACAGCTGATCAGAGGGATCAGACCAAGTCTGCCCACCGGAAGTGTAGTTAAATCTTTAGTTGTTGCCTGTGCCATGTTTTATTTTCCTCCTAAAAAAATTTTCTGTATACGGATATCCTTTCCTTCCAGCTTCACCATACGGTAGTTGCTGGCGATTCTCGAAAAGGTTCGTTCGGAATAAGTATCCGAGAAATTTTCCAGTTTCAGATTTGTTGATATGATCGTAGACTTCCTGCGCATGATGCGTTCATTTATGCACAAAAACAACTGGGAAGAGACAAAGCTGTTTGTAAGTTCAGTTCCCAGGTCGTCGATGATCAGCAGATCGCTGTCAAATACAAATTCCTGTCCTTCTGTTTTATCTCTGGAGAATTTGGAGTCTGCCAGCAGTTCAAACAGATCAAATGCGGAAAAGTACATAACGCAATGTGCTGATTCCAGAAGATCATGAGCAATACAGTGAGAAAGAAAAGTCTTACCCACACCGGTATCACCGTAAAGAAACAGATTCTCAAAGGAACTGTCAAAATTTCTCACAAAACCTCTGGCAATATCATAAGCTCTCCGGGCCGTCTCTCTTTCTGTCAGTCCGGTAGCTTCGTTCTTCATTGTATCAGAATAATAATCAAAAGAAAAGTGGTCAAAGTTTTCTTTTTTGAGAATTTCTTTTAAATTGGACTGCGTATAGAGCAGTTCTATCTCTGCTTTCTTAAAACAGGTACATTTTTGGCTTCCGACGTAACCGGTATCCTGACAGACCGGACACTTATATGGAAGTTCCAGATAATCCTCCGGATATGAGTTACATACCAGCAGGGCATTGCGCTCCTGGGACAGAAGAGAGATTGCAGCTTTAAGGTCCTCAAGACCTGATGATTCTCCGCTTAAGAGTGCTCTTGCTTTTTTGGCGCTTAAGGTGGCAACCTCTTCATCTATTTCGTGGATGCGCGGGATTTTTTTATAAATCTCCTGAGTACGCTCCTCCAGAATACGTCTGTTCTGAGACTGGGTCTTGCTGTATTCCCGCATGATCGTATCATACTGATAATTCTGTAAAGGCATGACTTCACACCCTTTCGTTTGTTTTTTTTGTAGCTGTTCAGTGACTTTCAGACGATTATGTCACTGCCGTTACTGATTCAGCAATTTCTTTTCATATTCGTTAAAGTCGTACTGTCGCTGATGGAAATTGTTAAACCGGTTTGATGCAGCCGGTTTGGAAGCTGCTTTTCGCTGGGTATTCTTTTCTAGCTTCTGGCGCTGATGCTGAGCATCGAGGAGCCGGACATCTGCAAGTGTACGGACATTTTTATCTTTCCATCCGGAAAGGATTTTATCTGCATACTGGAAACTTGGCTGTCCGGTAGAGAGAACTGTACGGCTGCAGGCTTCCTGGATGATATCCATGGTAAAACCATAATCATTCAGCCAGGTGTTCATAAGAGAAATCTCTGTATCTACCGGATTTCGTCCGCTGATTCCCATTGATTTAAAAATAGTAAAGTATTCTTTGGCATAACGGGAATTTGCCTCTTTTGCCATGGTGACAGTGGTGATTCCCTCATCTGCCCAGGCAAGAGCAACGGTTTCTATGTAACGCATACTCTTATGCCCGCGGCTGACACTGTATTCGATCAGGTACTCGATCAGATCAGGCGAGAATTTCAGCTCATCATAGAAAAACAGGATCTTTTTCATCTCGGTAGGAGTGAGTGTTTTGCCGAGATACTGTTCTGCGATATAGAGGAGCTGTACGATCTCATCATTTTGCTTTAATTCTTTTACACGGTCAGGAGACAGTGCAGTGGCTGATCTGGTGGTCTGCTTCACAGGCTGTGCCGGCGCAGAAGAAGTCTGGGTTTCTGTTTTGGTAACAGGGGCTGTCGAAACGGGTGTGTCGGAAGCAGCAGATTTTACAGGTGGTACATTCAATATGATATCTGCTATATCTTCGTTATTTCTGTAGGTTAAAGTAAGGAGTTTTTCTTTCTCCCAGTATTTCAGAGCGCGGATAATGTCACGTTCTGTACAGAAGAAATGATCAGCCATCTGCTCCAGACTGAAGGGTACAGAGGTGTCAGAAAGAAGCCTCAGAAGATAGATATATACTTTCACAAATTCTCCATTGGCCCCAGGCATATAGTTGTCTATGAAATTGTTAGTTAATACAGTTACTTCCGCATTGCGGGAATTCTGTAAAGTGATCATAGCCATGAATTTCCACTCTCTTTCATAATAATAAGATGTTAGGGTCAAAAGGTATTTTGCCCCTAACCTGATATCCACGAATTGCTCCGCTGCAAAGCAGCTCCCACAATTCTCATAATAATAAGATGTCAGAGTAAAAAAAGATATTTTTCCTCTGACTTGATATCTATGAATTATAGCACAACATTTTTTAAAAGAGAATAGGGGATTTTTGTCGAAGATTTCATCCACATTTGAATGTGGATAATGTGGATAATGTGGAAAGGTGAAATATGGTATATATTATTGGAAACCCGAAAAATGTTGAATTTCAGGGAAAAACAGAGTATTACGGGGACGAATAATGTCGAATTATGTTAAGTGATTTATGCACATATACATCCACATATGCAGGCAGATGAAAATGTGTATAACGATGTGGAAAATGTGGATAAGTGATCTGAACTGTTATAAATAAAGGAAGAACTGAGGGGGATAAAATGTTTATAACTTTTTAATGGAAATTGTCGACAGAGACACAAGTGTTCAGTATCTTCTGTTGCTATAAGTGCTATAAGTTGGGCGGTTGTAAAAAACAGGACAATTCTGAAAAATTATTTTCCGAATTGTCCTGTGTAAATTGCTGATATCTATGTCTGGCAGCGGATTGCAAATAACTGTCTGACAACTGTCTGTTATAATAGGAAGTTATCCGTGAGAAATATTATTTGCCCAGCAGATGTTCCCCGATATTTACAACATCTCCGGCTCCCATGGTGATGAGCAGATCTCCCTCCTGGCAGTTTGCGAGAAGATAATTCTCAATCTCATCAAAGGTCGGGAAATATTCGCATGGCGTTCCAAGTTCCTGGATACGCTTCTGCAGATCCTCTGAAGAAATTCCAAGAGTATCGGTTTCTCTTGCTGCATAAATATCTGCAACTACCACATGATCTGCCAGACTGAGTGCTTTGGCAAACTCCGGAAGCAGAGCTTTGGTACGGGTATATGTATGTGGCTGGAATACACACCATAATTTCTTATGGGGATAATTGTGTGCGGCATGAAGAGTTGCTTCAATTTCTGTAGGATGATGTGCATAATCGTCTACGATCGTAACCCCTGCAACTTCTCCTTTATACTGGAAACGGCGGTCTGTTCCTGTGAAACTTCCAAGTCCCTTGATGATCACTTCTTCGGAAAGACCAAGAAGATGACCGAGGGCAATTGCTGCCAGTGCATTGGAAACATTGTGGATGCCCGGCACTTTCAGATAATAGCTGCCAACCTTAACGCCATTGCGCAGAACGGAGAAGGAAGCATGTCCATATTTGTCATAAGTGATATCTGCTGCCTGATAATCTGCATCATGTTCCAGACCATAAGTGATCACATTACATGGAAGATCCCGGATGATATCTTCATATTTCGGAGTATCTGCATTGATGATCAGTGTACCGTCAGCAGGAAGAAGCTCTGCAAAGCGGCGGAAGGAATGACGGATATCGTCAATATCCTTAAAGAAATCCAGATGGTCTGCATCCATATTCAGGATAATACTGATCTTCGGGAAAAAGCTCAGAAAGCTGTTTGTGTATTCGCAGGCTTCTGTGACAAAAGTCTCAGAATTGCCTACGCGGATGTTTCCGCCGATAGCAGGAAGAATACCTCCCACACTGATGGTCGGGTCACAGTCTCCTGCAAGAAGAATGTGAGATACCATAGATGTTGTGGTTGTTTTTCCATGAGTTCCGGAAATGGCAACAGGAGTATCATAATTCCTCATGATCTGTCCGAGAAGCTCTGCACGTGTGAGCATTGGAAGTCCTTTTTCCTTTGCACAGGCAAATTCCGGGTTGTCAGGATGGATAGCTGCGGTATATACCACAACATCTACGTCATCGGTAATGTTTGTGGCACGCTGTCCGTAATAGATGGTGGCTCCCTTTTTCTCCAGTGCCTGGGTAAGAGGACTGGATTTGGAATCGGAACCGGAAATGACAAAATCCTCGCCGAGAAGAATCTCGGCCAGTCCGCTCATGCTGATGCCGCCGATACCGATAAAATGTATATGAAGTGGTTTGTGAAAATCTATCTGATACATAGTATGTTCTCCTTGATTAATTATTTACAAATCTTTATAAATCCGGTAACTGTAACATATTCGCATAGTTACTGGAACTGTTTTATCTGTCTGTTTATTATACTCCCTGTGCCTTAAAATGAAAAGGACTTCTTTTGGTTGATAAAAAATCACAAAAAACGACATTGGATATATAAAAAATGCCTAATAATATATCGGTGGAAATACAGATTCAATAAAAAACGTGTGCAAAAATCATAAAAAAATAAAAAATGAAAAACAAAAATTGTAAATAATGTTCACTAACAGATAAAAGTGTGTTATAATTAAATAATCATAACCTGTAACTGTTCAGTGCCTCGCGAAACAGCAGACTGACGAATAGTTACCATAACTACAACAAGAGGTGATTGCATGATTAAGAAAGAAATGATAGCTATGCTTCTGGCCGGCGGTCAGGGCAGCAGACTGGGTGTACTGACAGAAAAAGTAGCGAAACCTGCAGTTGCTTTTGGTGGGAAATATCGTATCATAGATTTTCCTTTAAGTAACTGTATTAATTCAGGCATCGATACAGTAGGTGTATTGACACAGTATCAGCCATTGCGACTTAATACACATATCGGAATTGGTATTCCATGGGATCTTGACAGAAACGAAGGTGGTGTAACAGTACTGCCGCCTTACGAGAAGAGTACCAGCAGTGAGTGGTACACAGGAACAGCCAATGCAATCTTCCAGAATATGGATTACATGGAACAGTATAATCCGGATTATGTCCTGATCTTATCCGGTGACCATATCTATAAGATGGATTATGAAGTAATGCTTGATTTCCATAAAGCGAATAAAGCGGATGTGACGATTGCCTGTATGCCGGTACCTATTGAGGAAGCAAGCCGTTTTGGTATCATGGTAACAGATGACATAGGACGCATTACGGAGTTTGAGGAGAAACCGGAGCATCCAAGCAGCAATCTGGCGTCCATGGGAATTTATATTTTCAGCTGGCCTGCTTTAAAGGAAGCACTGATGTCTCTGAAGGATCAGAACAGCTGTGATTTTGGCAAACATGTTCTCCCATACTGCAAGGAGAAAGGTGAGAGACTTTTCGCCTACGAATACAATGGATACTGGAAGGATGTAGGAACACTGGGTTCTTATTGGGAGGCCAATATGGAACTGATCGATATTATTCCGGAATTTAATCTCTATGAAGAATTCTGGAAGATTTACACAAAGGGAGATATTATCCCGCCTCAGTATATTTCAGCAGATGCGGTTACAGACAGATGTCTGATCGGTGAGGGTGCAGAAATTTACGGGGAAATACATAATTCTGTGATCGGACCAAATGTTGTGATCGGAAAAGGCAGCGTGATCCGTGATTCCATTATCATGCGCAATTCTACCATTGGTGAGGGCGTACAGATGGATAAGGCTATTATTGCCGAGGATGTTACTATTGGAAACAATGTTGTACTGGGATGTGGTGAGGAAGCTCCGAATGTGCTGAAACCTGCAGTTTATGCATTTGGAATTGCTACGGTTGGTGAACGCAGCGTGATCCCGGATAATGTAAGGATCGGAAAGAATACAGCAATCTCAGGTATAACTGTTCCTGAGGATTATCCTGATGGTGAGCTGGCCGGCGGACAGGTAATTACAGCAAAGGACGGTGACGAATAATGAGAGCGATAGGTATTATTTTGGCTGGTGGTAATAATAACCGCATGAGAGAATTATCAAATAAGAGGGCAATCGCAGCAATGCCGATCGCCGGAAGCTACAGAAGTATCGACTTCGCACTGAGCAACATGGCGAGCTCTCATATTCAGAGAGTTGCTGTTCTGACACAGTACAATGCCCGTTCTCTGAATGAACATTTAAGCTCTTCCAAATGGTGGGATTTCGGAAGAAAACAGGGTGGTCTCTTTGTATTTACACCTACGATCACAAAAGAGAACAGTCTGTGGTATCAGGGAACAGCAGATGCTATTTATCAGAATCTGGAATTCCTTAAAAGCAGTCATGAACCATATGTAGTGATCGCATCCGGCGACTGCATTTATAAGATGGATTACAACAAGGTTCTTGAATATCATATTGCGAAACGTGCAGATGTTACGGTAGTATGCACTACCTGCGATAATCCCAGTGAGATTGAGAGATTTGGTGTTCTCCGTATGAATGAGGACTGCAGGATTGAGGAATTTGAAGAGAAGCCAATGGTTTCTTCTTATAATACAATTTCAACAGGTATCTATGTTATCCGAAGAAGACAGCTGATCGAGCTGATCGAGAGAGCTGCGCTGGAAGGCAGACATGATTTTGTAAAGGATATTCTGATCCGCTACAAGAATCTTAAGAGAATCTATGGATATAAGATTGACACATACTGGAGCAATATCTCCACAGCAGAAGCATATTATAAGACAAATATGGATTTCCTGAAACCGGAGATCAGAAACTATTTCTTCAAACAGGAACCGACAATTAAGACAAAGATTGATGATCTGCCTCCTGCAAAATACAATCCGGGAGCACAGGTGAAGAATAGCCTGGTTGCCAGCGGATGTATTATCAATGGTACGGTGGAGAATTCCGTTCTTTTTAAAGACGTATTTGTAGGAAATAACTGCGTGATCAAGAACTCTGTGATTTTAAACAATGTATATCTGGGAGATAATACTCATATTGAGAACTGCATTGTTGAAAGCCGGGATACTATTCGTGCAAATTCGTATTACTGCGGCGACGGTGAAGTGAAGATCGTCGTGGAGAAAAATGACAGATATATACTGTAAATAAAACAGCCGGATAGATTCGGTAAATCGAAAGGAGTAAATTTGTATCATGAATATTACTGACGTGCGTGTGAGGAAGGTAGCAAAAGAAGGAAAGATGAAAGCGGTTGTTTCCATAACGATCGATGATGAATTTGTAGTACATGATATCAAGGTGATTGAAGGAGAAAAAGGGTTATTTATCGCTATGCCAAGCCGTAAGGCAACAGACGGAGAATATCGTGATATTGCACATCCGATCAATTCTGCAACACGTGACAGGATCCAGACGATCATTCTGGACAAGTTCCAGGAAGTTATGGATGCGGAACCGGAAGAAGCTGCAGCTGCGGAATAACCGGTGAATAAAGAACTGTAAACAGATAAGAAGCACAGGCACTGTCTCTGAAAAAGGGGCAGTGCCTGTTTTTTGCTGAGCATTAGTGAAGATAAAATGTTACATAATTATTACATAAATTAATAAAAAGTGTTGATTTTTTTACGAAATATGATATACTGGGTTTCAGATTAACGAGAAAGGTGATTAATTTATGAAGAAAAAAGTTTTTTCATTACTGCTGGCCGGAATGCTTACTTTTTCCATGGGAACAACTGCATATGCAACAGAAGATGCGATTGCTGATATGCAGGCTCAGAAACAGCAGGCAGAAGCCGGACTTGCCCAGACACAGGCGAATATTGACAGCCTTCAGAGCAAGAAGCAGGAGCTGGAGAACTATCTGTCTGATTTGAATACACAGTATGAAGACCTGACTAATGCAATTTCTGAACTCAGCATACAGGCCGGAGAGAAAGAGAATGAGCTGAAACAGCTTCACACAGAATTAAAGAAAGCCAAGAAGGCATTAAATAAACAATATGATGATATGAAGCTCCGCATCCAGTATATGTATGAGAATGGTGGTACATCTGCATTAGAGACTTTGCTGTCATCTAAGGATCTTTCTGAGTTCCTCAACAATGCAGAGAGTGTTGCGAAGATTTCCCAGTATGACAGGACTATGCTGGAGAAATGCGAGAACCTTCAGAACACTATCAAAGATCAGGAAACAACTGCTGAGAAAGAGAAGGCTGCTATTGATCAGCTTCTTGAAGAGAGAGCGGCCAAACAGCAGGAGGTTCAGAATCTTGCAGCAAGCACAAGTGATAACATCTCTTCCTATGTAAGCCAGATCAGCGCAAGCCAGGAAGAAGCAGCAGCACTGACTGCAGAAATCAACAATGCAGATAACAGCATTGCTCAGCTTGTGCAGCAGGCAGAAGAGGAAAAAGCAGCCAGAGAGGCAGCGCAGGCACAGGCCGAAGCAGAGGCGGCAGCGGCACAGGAACAGGATGCGGAAGAGAATTCTGATGATTATGAAGAAGATACAGATTCCTATGAGGAAGACTCTTCGGACAGTCAGGATTCTTCGGAGACTGAAGAATCTGAGGATACTTCTGAAGATTCAGGGGATTCTGCTGATGAAGATACATACGAAGAGAACGATGCAGATTTCTATGAGGGAGACTCTGACAGCAATGAATCAGAAGATACATCTGACAGCCAGGCATCCTCAGACAGTTCTTCCGGTCAGGGAAAATACCTTGGCAACTTTACACTGACTGCATATTGCAACTGTGCACAGTGCTGCGGTACAGCAGGTAACCTGACAGCCAGCGGAACAGTTCCGACAGCAGGACGTACTGTAGCTATGGCGGGAGTACCCTTTGGAACACAGCTTCTGATCAATGGAAATGTATACACAGTAGAGGATCTGGGAACACCTTATGGACACGTTGATATTTATTGCGACAGCCATTCAGAAGCATTAAGCTTCGGACTTCAGTCTGCTGAGGTTTATCAGCTGAACTGATAACAAAACAATAATGTGATTAAGAACTCTGGTAAAACAGGGTTCTTTTTTTGGATTTTTGCCCGGATTGCTATAACATAGGTGGTTTAACTTGAGGATTAAGATGCCTGATGATAAAATGATATGTCAGATTTATATACGGTAAAATATAATTGGAATGGAGACAAACAATGAGAATCTGTGGCTTTAATAAAACGACATTGCTGGACTATCCGGGAAAGGTAGCCAGTACTATATTTCTGGGTGGATGCAATTTCCGCTGTCCGTTCTGTCAGAATGGTATACTGGTTGTGGCTCCCGGAGAACAGCCGGATTACAGTCAGGAGGAACTTTTGACTTTTTTAAAAAAAAGAAAGGGGATTCTGGACGGGGTCTGCATTTCAGGAGGGGAACCTACACTGTCAGATGGTCTGGAGGAATTTCTGGGAAAAATCAAAGAGCTGGGCTATGCTGTTAAACTGGACACCAATGGCTCACGTCCGAAGATTGTAAAACATCTGGCAGAAGCCGGACTGATCGATAAAGTAGCTATGGATATCAAAGCCTGTCCGGATAACTATGGAAATCTGACCGGAATAGAAAAGCCTGATATGGACAGTATTTTTGAGACAGCAGATTTTCTGCTGCATGGGAATCTGGACTATGAATTCAGAACAACAGTAGTACGGGAACTGCATACGCAGAAGGATTTTGAAGAAATCGCCGGGTGGCTGGCAGGAGCGAAAGAATATTATCTGCAGGCTTATAAGGACTCAGATGGAGTCCTCAGGCCTGGATATGGAAGCTATACTTTTGAAGAACTTCAGAATTTTCAGAAGATTCTTCAAAAGACGATTTTATCTGTGGGAATCCGGGGCATCGATTAAACGATACCAGTAACCGCCGCGCATTTTTGGAATCTCTATATAGCTGCTTTCTTTGAAGTAAGGAAAGCCAAACATATTTGCCATAAAGCGTTCCTGCTGATTATAAACGCCGGGAACGCCGAGGATATACTGTCCGTTATTTCTTTGTCCTAAAAGCAAATATCCGAAATTATAATGCCCATACTGGAGAAAACGGTTATTGCGCAGTGCACAGTAATGCCGCGGAAAATGCTTCAGGTCATCAAGGTGTATCTTCCATGCAGAAATCAGTTCGCCATCGGAGAAGGGGGAAAATTCGGCAGAGGTTTTTCTGTTTTCTGCATTTCTTTCCGGGACAGGATTGCCGGCATTTTCAGAACTATTGGAATCTTCAACAGTATTATCTGAGATATAGGATGACTCTGTTCCGGGTTTGTTATCAGATGTTCCCTGAGCCGGAATGTTGGCAGACGGTTCAATTGATAAAGAATCGTCAGGAACTTTTGTAAGCGAGGTATCTTCGGGCTTTTCTGAAATATCTTCAAGTTCTTCGGGCATTTCCTGTAATACCATATCTGCCGGAACTTCGGGTTTCTGTGAAGTGATTTTCGCAGATTCAGGAATATCTGCGTCAGGCATAGCTTTTATTTCATGGAAATTCTCCGGACGTATAGGCTGATCGTCCCATTCAGTACCAAAGAATCCGCCGGTATCTGAAGTAATGATCATTCCGCCCAACTTACCCATTGCAACGCCGGAGTCATTCATATCTGTTGCATCTGTTATGATCAGGCATTCTACAGTTTCTTTTTCTGTCTCGCAGGTATCCAGAAGAATTCCGTTGATCAGGCCATCCTTTCGTGTAAATCCATAAATATTGCATTTTACATTTTCAGGCAGCCCCGGACAATGCAGATGAATCTCAACAGAACATTGCTGATCTTTTACTTCAACTTTAATAAATCCGCAATTGCTGCCTTTCTTTCCGCTTTCATAGTCATATACATATGCGATAAAACGCCGATATCCAGCCAAAATCCTTCCTCCGTAAAACCAGATTCAATAATGTATATGACCATCAGAAGAAAATATTCGAAAAAATTAAAAAAATTTGAAAAAATCTATTGACAAACTGCGATTTTATGAATATAATAGCACTTGCATTGACGAAGCGTGGCTCAGTTTGGTAGAGCGCTGCGTTCGGGACGCAGAGGTCGTGGGTTCGAATCCCGTCGCTTCGACTACGATAGGAAGTCTGAAACCAATTGGTTTTCAGGCTTTCTTTTTGCTATTCTGGTAGTGATGTAACAGTAGAAAGGAAAAGAAAAGTTGACAGATCAGGAACGTTTTATGAAAGAAGCTATCCGTCAGGCGAAGAAGGCAGAAGCTCTGGAAGAAGTGCCAATCGGCTGTGTGATCGTGCATGAGGGTAAGATCATCGCACGTGGATATAACAGAAGAAACACAGATAAAAATACACTTTCCCATGCAGAACTGAATGCAATCCGCAAAGCCAGTAAAAAACTTGGCGACTGGCGGCTGGAGGGATGCACTATGTATGTGACACTGGAACCATGTCAGATGTGTTCCGGGGCACTTGTCCAGTCCAGAATAGATGAAGTAGTGATCGGCTGTATGAATGCCAAAGCGGGCTGCGCAGGTTCTGTGATGAATCTTTTGCAGGTAGATGGATTTAATCATCAGGTAAAGATTACACAGGGAGTTCTGGAAGAGGAATGTTCTTCTATGTTGTCTGAGTTTTTCAGAAAGCTTCGTGAGAAAAAGAAGCGGAAAAAGGCAGCCCTTAAAGCTGCACAGGAGAATCCGGAGAGCGAACCGGAACAATAAAAGTAAAAAACAGAAATACAGGAAAAATCTTAAAGGCAATAAGAATAATAAAAGTAATAGAAGTAACAGGATTAATGTTACAGGCAGAAATAAAAAGAGGCGAATAAAAAGAATGAAAAAAGATACAACAAACGACATGACCGTCGGCAGTCCGGTGAGCCTGATAATAAAATTTATGATCCCAATGTGCCTGGGAAATCTTTTTCAGCAGTTTTATAATATTGCAGATTCCATCGTTGCCGGACAATTTATCGGAGTAAATGCCCTTGCAGCTATCGGAAGCACCGGTTCACTGATGTTTTTTGTGACCGGCTGGCTGAATGGACTCAGCAGTGGATTTGCGATTATCGTAGCCCAGATGTTCGGAGCAAAAAAGTTTGACAGGATGCGCCATTATGTTGCCATGTCCATTTACCTTATGGCTGCATTTTCCATTGTCATGACAATAGGTTTCAGTCTTGCGAACAAACCAATTCTGCATCTGATGAATTCACCGGAAGAGGTATTTAGTGATGTAACTGCATATATGGGAATTATTTATGCAGGTCTTATTATCACAGGTGCATACAATGCACTTGCGGCTTTCCTGCGTGCGCTGGGTGACTCCAGGTCTCCACTGTATTTCCTGATCATTTCGGCTGTGATCAATGTTATTCTGGATGTAGTTTTTATTGTAGTCTTTGGAATGGGTGTAGAAGGATGCGGATATGCCACAGTGATCGCACAGGGAATTTCGGCAGTGTGCTGTCTGATTTATATTGTAAAAAGATTTCCGATCCTTCATCTGGAGCGGAAGGATTTTGAGATATGTTGGGACAGTTTCGGCAGACTTCTGAAGCTTGGAATTCCTATGGGACTGCAGTTTTCGATTACAGCAATCGGAACCATTATTGTACAGAGTGCGGTCAATATTTACGGACCTGTACATATGGCCGGATTCTCTGCTGCCGGTAAGATTCAGAATATTTTTGCCACAGTATTTACAGCTTTCGGTGCAACCATTGCAACTTATGTAGGTCAGAACAGGGGCGCAGGAAAAATGGATCGTGTGAAACAGGGAGTCCGTTACACGCAGATGATGATTCTGGGATGGAGCGTTTTTGTTATGTTCCTGATGTTTTTCTTTGGAAAATATCTGACATATCTTTTCGTGGATCCATCGAAACAGGATGTAGTAAATGTTTCTGTTACTTATTTCCGGACAGTATTCTGGGCATATCCGTTTCTCGGAAGTATTTTCCTCTATCGAAATACTCTGCAGGGAATGGGATATGGGCTTGTACCAATGCTTGGCGGGGTATTTGAACTGGTGGCGAGAACGGGAATCGTCGTATTGATTGCGGGACATACTTCCTTTGCCGGTGTCTGTATGGCTGATCCGGCCGCATGGATTGCTGCACTGATCCCGCTGATTCCTTATTATTTTCATGTGATGAAGAAATATAAGAACAAAAGTCAGGTACAGGCAGTGGAAGATTAATTATTTTTTATCTGATGGAAATCGTATAAGGCTCTTTCCTGCTTCTGTTCATATATGGACTTTTTGCAAATCACAAAAATAAGAAAAGCATTCAGGAAATTATCAACAGATAAAATTCTGAATGCCTTTTTATATGATGACTTGCATCATGAATATTCTTTTTGCGCGCCGCACTTCGGAATGGTCCCACAGACGTTACCTCTACAGTTAACTCAGCCCAGGCACCCTTACGGCACACAAGAGCTTCTGCTTAGTGCTGCTACATTCCTGTCCTGACACGGTTCACAGATTCCTGTTGCGTAAGACCCAAACGTCAACGCCACTTATAGAGGGCAGCTCCACAGGATACAAGCCTCGGATTGGCATCACCCCTGCTGTAGCGGATTGCAGGTACAGGGCACCGCTATCTCCCCGGCTGCGCATTTCTGATTATATAGGCAGGAGGCTGTTTTGTCAATAGTGAATCATTATAGTAAAACTTGTTGCCGTTCACTTCGTTCTCAGTAACATGGAATTTTGAATAGTATCTAAAACTTTTCCAACACTATTGTATGAAAACGATAAATATTATATAATAAACAGAAATAAACTATCTTTATTCTGGAAATGGATATGCCAAAGTACACAACATGTCTTGTATGTATGGATATGGATAATTCTTAAAACACAGAAATGGAGGATACTATCATGATTAAAAGAATAGGTATGCTTACCAGCGGCGGTGACTGTCAGGCACTTAACGCTACCATGCGAGGAGTAGTAAAGGGACTGAGCAACAATTTGGATGAACTGGAAGTTTATGGATTTGATGATGGATATAAAGGACTGATCTATGGTAAATACCGTATGCTCACATCCAAAGATTTTTCCGGAATCCTTACACAGGGCGGCACAATCCTCGGAACATCCAGACAGCCATTCAAACTGATGCGTGTTCCGGATGAGAAGGGCCTGGATAAGGTTGAGGCAATGAAGCAGACTTATTACAAACTCTGCCTGGACTGCCTTGTGATCCTTGGCGGAAATGGTACACAGAAGACAGCAAACCTTCTGAGAGAAGAAGGACTGAACATTATCCATCTTCCAAAGACTATTGATAATGACATCTATGGCACAGACATGACTTTTGGTTTCCAGAGTGCGGTAAACATTGCCACAAATGCCATTGACTGTATCCATACGACAGCATCCTCACATGGACGTGTATTTATCGTAGAGATCATGGGACACAAGGTAGGAAGTCTGACACTTCATGCAGGTGTTGCAGGCGGTGCGGATATCATCCTGATTCCTGAGATCCCATATGATATCAAAAAAGTTACAGCAGCAATCCAGAAACGTGCCAAAGCAGGCAAGCGTTTCACAATCCTTGCAGTTGCAGAAGGTGCGATTTCCAAAGAAGACGCAGAACTTCCTAAAAAGAAATACAAAGAGAAACTGGAAGCCCGGGCAAAGAAATATCCGTCCGTTTCCTATGAGATTGCTGACCAGATCTACAAAGAGATCGGAAGCGAAGTCCGTGTTACAGTTCCGGGACATACACAGAGAGGCGGAGAACCATGTCCGTATGACCGCGTTCTTTCCACAAGAATCGGTGCAGGTGCAGCGCAGGCGATCATGGATGGTGAATATGGCATCATGATCGGCGTGGTAAATGGTAAAATTAAACGTGTACCCCTGGAAGAATGCGCAGGTAAGCTTAAGATGGTATCTCCGAAAGACCAGCTTGTAGTTGCAGCCAAACAGATCGGCATCAGCTTTGGTGACTGATTAAGTGAAACAGTACTTGACTGACAGATACCTTTTCATATAAGATATGGATGTAAAAAAGACCGCCGCGGGAATTTTTTCCGCGGCGGCTGTGATGATAAGATGGAGATAACTATTTGGTATGCTGCTGACAGTGGAGGCGCTGAATAGTTACGATAGGAGTTTACTCATGAGTTACACTGCTCTTTACAGAAAATTCAGACCGGATAATTTCGCGGATGTCAAAGGTCAGGATCACATAGTGACTACTCTGACAAATCAGATTAAGCATAACCGTATCGGCCATGCGTATCTGTTCTGCGGCACCAGAGGAACCGGTAAAACAACAGTAGCCAAAATTCTGGCGAAGGCAGTCAACTGTGAGCATCCCGTAAATGGCAGCCCCTGTAATGAATGTGCCATGTGCAAGGCAATTCAGGCGGGAACTGCAATGAATGTGATCGAGATCGATGCTGCATCCAACAATGGTGTGGATAATATACGTGAGATCAGAGAAGAGGTTTCTTACCGCCCTACAGAGGGTAAATATAAAGTATATATTATTGATGAGGTTCATATGCTTTCCACAGGTGCCTTCAATGCCCTGCTGAAAACACTGGAGGAACCACCGTCTTATGTTATGTTTATCCTGGCAACTACAGAGGCGCACAAGATTCCGATTACGATTTTATCCAGATGCCAGAGATATGATTTTCACAGGATTACCATAGATACCATTGCCGCAAGACTGGATGAACTGCTTAAGGTTGAGGGCGTAGCGGCAGAGGAGAAGGCAGTCCGCTATGTGGCAAAAGCAGGTGATGGTTCCATGCGAGACGCATTGAGTCTTCTTGACCAGTGTATCGCATTTTACCTTGGACAGGAACTTACCTATGATAAAGTCCTGGAGGTGCTTGGGGCTGTTGATACAGAGGTATTCAGCAAGCTCTTGAGAAAAGTGATCAGGGGAGATGTGACAGGTTCTATCCATATCCTTGAGGAATTGATCGTAGGCGGCAGGGAACTGAGCCAGTTTGTGGGAGATTTTACCTGGTATATGAGAAATCTTCTTCTCGTAAAGACTTCCGAGAATCCGGAGGAAGCGATCGATGTCTCATCCGATAACATGAAGCTTCTGAAAGAAGAGAGTACCATGCTGGATGTGGAGACGCTGATGCGGTATATCCGTATTTTTTCGGATTTGTCCAACCAGATCCGATATGCAACTCAGAAAAGGGTCCTTGTGGAGATTGCACTGATCAAGCTGTGCCGTCCTGCAATGGAGACTAATCTGGATTCTGTTCTGGACAGACTGCGTGTGCTGGAACAGCGGATGGATGAACGTCCGGTACAGCAGGTGATCGTGCAGCAGGGTTCAGGGAAAATGCCGGCGGAAACCGGGGCAGTTCAGGAGCAGGCGGGAAACAAAGCACCGGCGAAAGCGGCACCGGAAGATTTGCAGAAGATCGTGGCAGGCTGGAGAGTGATCACAGGACAGACAACAGGGATGTTCAAACAGATGCTTCAGAAATCTGTTCCGAAGTATAACAGTGAGACAGGAGAACCTGTCCTTTATGTGGAATTTCAGGATTTCCTGGGGCAGTCCTATGTGGACAATCCGGAAGCGAAGAAAGAGCTTCAGGACATTATCACTGCCCAGACAGGAAAAACAGTAGAGATCCAGATGCTGGTGGCAGATAAGCATCAGCATACAAATCTGGCAAATATCACAGTGGACCAGGCGATAAAGAATAATATCCACATGGATGTTGTGATAGAGGAAGATCCTGATGAGGAAAAAGGAGAATAAATATTGTTACTGTTCACACACCACTATCCCGCGAGGTGTTTTGGCATGAATATGCCAA
>ENA-OZHT01000017-OZHT01000017.1-human-gut-metagenome-genome-assembly--contig:-NODE-17-length-41966-cov-16.057479_pt1 | contig 41966 bp, 43 predicted proteins | sample MGYA00244051_ERZ653696 | MGnify/ENA primary metagenome ERZ653696 (study PRJEB26926, sample SAMN06165338) | human gut metagenome | biome: ENVO:00009003; feature: ENVO:2100002; material: ENVO:00002003... | reverse complement strand
CTATCCTCTTCGTCGGCAGCGTCAGATGTGTATAAGAGACAGTTATATAACCTTTAACTACATTGTTGTCAGAAAAATTCCTGATTATGCAACAAAACCATCTTTGTCAGGTGATTTTCTGCTCAATTTCTTCACGAGCTTTTTTTAGGTAATATGATACCGTACGCCTTGAAACACCCATTACGTCAGATATCTCGTCTATAGACATATTATAGTATATCTTATAGGTCAGTGCTGATTTATATCTCTCGTCAAGTGTCTTTACCGCTCTTATAAGTTCATTCAGATCCGCCTGCTCAAAAAAGTCAACCGAAGGTTCTTCCTCAGACATAAGACTTTCAATAGGAGTATTATATTTGGTGTTTTTTTCTCTCCTTACAACATTCAGAGCTGAATTTTTGACCGCTCTTATAAGATAAGGAATTTTATCCTCCTCATCAAGACTGCTGAACTTGGAAAACGTTTTTGCTACACCAAGAAAGGCGTCTGCAACAGCGTCCTCAGCAAGCACTTCACTTTTGCAGATATTGTAGGCGATCGTAAACATCTTTCCGCAGTTTTCTTCATATAAAAACTCAAACGCTCTTTTATCATCTTCTCTGTCAATCAGGACAAGGTATGATCCCAGCATTTTTTCCTCCTGCTTATATTATTACATATGACCTTCAATATCTGACACAATTAATATTTTACCACAAGCCTCGGTCTATGTCAAGCAAAAGCTTTGATAATCCCTTTATTTACGCATCTGAGTAAAAAACGGACCCGCTTTATTTAAAGCGGATCCGCTTGGATTTCTAAAATTATCTGCTTACTATTTTATAATATACCTTAGCTGTCAATGAATATATCAATGCATACATAAGCGCAAATACTGCAAAGCAGCCTGCGGTACATATAATATACAGCCTTGTATTATACAAATTAAGAAGAAACAGTATCTTTGAAATTATTGGGAAAGCAAAAACAACGTGTATTCCGGCAGTAATAAGAGGAAGGAAAAATACCGTCAGTATCTGAGAATGGATAGCCTGCTTCACCTCCGCTCCAGTCATTCCTACCTTCTGCATTATTTCAAATCGCTCCTTGTCCTCATAGCCCTCAGAGATCTGTTTATAGTATATAATAAGTATAGTAGCCATTGTAAACAGCGAGCCTAAAAATATTCCAAGGAAAAGCAAACCTCCGTATACTGCGCTGAAGCTTTTCTCCGAACCCGCTTTTCCGTCTACCATATAGCTGTAGCTTATTTCCCCGGAATTATAATCTGACAAGGCGTTACTTATATTATCAACCAGCTCCGTCTGCTCAGCTTCGTTTCCGCTGACGTCAGCGCCGATACAAAGCTTAATTTCAGACGCATTGTCCTTGTATATGCTTTTCTGCTTTTCAAATATATCCGTGACGATATCCATATCCTTTACTATTACAAAATGACTGCTGGTTATGTAAGCCGACATTATTCCATCTCCCGGAAAATCGCTTATCAATGACTTTACCCTGAATGTACTGTCAAATACCGTAAGAGTTTTTTCTTCGTATTTATCCCGGCTGTTTGAATAAACAAATACTTCGTCGTCCTCCAGCGTCTTTTCGCTTCCGGTAAGCTCATTATAATCGGCCAGAGGAATAATAAACAGGCTGTTTAGATTATTGAAATCTTCAAGATCGCTCTCATCGACCTCTCTTACCTCAAAAACGCTGCCGTTTCTCAGGGCGCTGAAATTTACATATCTATATGAGATCTGCTTTTTGATCGTCAATCCGCTTTTGTCTATCTCCTTGATCGCTGTATCTTCCGTTCTGTTATTTTCGTCTGCATCTGTATATATCATTATATCAAACGGATAACGGTGATTTATTATGTCCTCCATTCCTATCTGCATTGAAACTGTGGAGGAGATCATTACAAGAACCATAGTTGACAGAATACATATATTGGCAAGACCCACCGCATTCTGCTTCATTCTGTAGATCATTCCCGAAACGCTTATAAAGTGCCTCGTTTTATAATAGTACCTTTTGTTCTTCCTCAGAAGCTTTAGGAATACAATGCTTCCGGCTGTAAATACAAGATATGTTCCGATAATAACAAGCACTACCGCCAGAAAGAACAGCATAATTGCAGAAACCGGGTTCTGTGTTGTGACCGAAAGATAATAACCCCCTCCCAGACAGGCTAAGCCCAGCAATGCTATTATCCATTTTGCTTTCGGCTCTTTTTCTCCGCAGCTGCGGCTTCTTAGCAGCTCTATCGGCTTGGAGAAATGGATCTGCCTAAGCGAATTAAGGTAAATAAGCAGGAATATCGCAGAAAACAGTGCGACCGCAGACAATGCCGCGCGCTTAGAAACATAAAAACCCAGAGCTGCGTCTGCGTCCATTATTCTAAGTATAATAAGATACATTGCCTTATCGAGCAGTATTCCAAGTCCAAGTCCCAGCGCAAAGCTTATAATAACGATATACACGGTTTCCAGTCCGATAACCTTTGCGATATGCTTCTTTTCCATACCAAGGATACTGTAAAGTCCAAGCTCCTTTTTTCTCTGCTTCATCAGAAAGCTGTTTGTATAGAACAGAAAAACAACTGCAAATATGCCGACTATCCAGCTTCCGAGAGAAAGGGTAACCGCAATGGAATCTGCACCTACAAGACTGCTTATTCCTTCATTGAGCGAAAGAGAACGGATTATATAAAACATAGCGACGGTTAATATACTTGTAAAAATATAGGGGATATAAGTTTTTCCGTTCTTTTTTATGTTGCCCGCCGCCAGCTTCGGATAAAACAGCTTATTCATCACGCTCACCGCCTGTTGAGATAACCGTAAGAGTATCCGAGATCTTCTGATACATATCCTCGTTTGAACAGGCTCCTCTGTAAAGCTGGTGGAAAACCTGTCCGTCCTTAATAAACAGAACTCTTCCCGCATGGCTTGCAGCCTTTACGGAATGAGTAACCATAAGTATCGTCTGACCGTCGGCGTTTATTTCCCCGAACAGCTTCAGAAGTCCGTCAGACGCACGGGAATCCAAAGCGCCGGTAGGCTCGTCAGCAAGCACCAGCTTCGGATAGGTAATAAGCGCCCTCGCAACGGCGGCTCGCTGCTTCTGACCTCCCGAAACCTCATAGGGAAACTTGTTCAGAAGCTCTGTGATCCTAAGCTTTTCGGCAATAGGCGAAAGCCGTATTTTCATCTGAGCATACTTCTCTCCCGCAAGCACCAGCGGCAGAAAGATATTATCCTGCAAGGTAAAGTTGTCCAGAAGATTGAAATCCTGAAAAACAAAGCCAAGGTTATCTCTTCTAAACGCCGATATTTCACGGTCGCTGACTGACGTAAGATTTATCCCGTCAAGTATTACCTCACCCGACGTGGGTTTATCAAGCGCCGCAAGAATATTCAGCAGGGTAGTTTTTCCCGAGCCGGACTCGCCCATTATCGCTACATATTCTCCCTCCTCCGCAGAAAAGGAAACGTCTGAAAGAGCGGTAACCTGATTGCCGCCGAAACGTGTGGTATAAATTTTTTTAAGGCTTCTTACCTCAAGTATTGACATTTTAGCTGCCTCCTATTTTTTTATTACAGCTTAATTATAACTTGTACCGCATAATATTAAAATCTATCCGTCTTACATTTCAGCCTGTCTGTCTTACATTTTTGTAAGGTCTATTCAATTTCAAGTCTGCTCCTGTTCACGTCAATGTAAACCCTCGTACCCGTTCCGATCTCTGATTCGGCATAGATCCTGTGATTCAGCTTTTCCGCCGCCTTCCTGCAAAGATACAGTCCCAGTCCTGTGGCTTTTTTATCCGCCCTTCCGTTATAACCCGTATAGCCCTTTTCAAATATTCTCGGAAGGTCCTCCGGTGCAATACCTATTCCGGTATCCGAAATACACAGAATATTATTCTCTGCCGAAACCGTTACTTTTCCCTTATCGGTATACTTAACTGCATTTGAAAGAACCTGTTCTATTATAAATCCCAGCCATTTTTCGTCTGTAAGCGCCACGGCTTGTGTACCGCTGTATTCAAGCCTTATTTTCTTTCCGATAAACTGCGCTGCGTATTTTCTTACAGCCTGCTTTATTATATCGTCCAGCCTATAGGTTTTCAGCACAAGGTCATTGGATGAGCTGTCAAGGCGCAAATAGCATAAAACCATTTCAGCGTACTGCTCTATCCTGAACAGCTGTGATAAAAGCTCCTTGTTTTCCGGCTTATCCTCCTGCTGCAATATCATTCTCATAACGGCTATAGGAGTTTTTATCTGATGTATCCAAGCGGTATAAAAATCAACGCTCTCTGCTCGCTTTGTTTCCAGCTCGGTAAGCCTCTCGTTGCAGGAAAGCATAACTGAGCTTATTATTTCCCTATAGTCGCTCTCGATAAGAGATCTGCTTTCCGGCAGACTGTCTGCAAGAAGAACGGCATTTTTTCTTATAATTACAAGCTCTTTGTGCCTGCGCATATGCCTTATAAAGCATACTGTAAAAACTATAGAACCGATCGTCAAGCAAAGTCCGGAAGCGTAGATCACCGCCTCGGCTTCAAGCTCATAAAGCGAAAGCACTCCTGCAAAAACCGCCGCAAATACTATAAAAGAAGCTGTAACGGCAATATGCTCGCCAAGATATTTTATCAGTATTTTTAATGTGTTCATATTTCAGTCCGTCCTCCTCTCAGGGCATTTCTGCAAATAATAAGCATATATTCATTCAATTATATATCCGCTGCCCGCCTTAGTCTTTATAAAATCCTTCAGCCCCGCCGCTTCCAGCTTTCTTCTCAGCCTTGTAATATTTACGGTAAGAGTATTTTCCTCAACATACGAATCGTTTTCCCACAGCCTTATCATAAGAGTATCACGGCTTACGACCTTGCCCCTGTTTTCCATAAGCGTCTGCATTATTCTGAAATCATTACGGGTAAGCTCTATCTTATTTCCGCCGTAAAACAGAGTTGCGTCGTTAAGATTCAGAACCGCGCCCTTATGCTCGTAAACAGGAATTTTTCCGGCAACATCATAGGTTCTTCTCAGAACCGCCTGTAACTTTGCTATAAGCACATTTATATCAAAAGGCTTGGCTATAAAGTCGTCCCCTCCCATATTCATAGCCATTACTATATTCATATTATCAGAAGCCGAGGAAATAAATACAACCGGAACATTTGAAATTTTCCTTATCTCCGTACACCAGTGATAGCCGTTAAAAAACGGAAGCATAATATCCATCAGTACAAGATGAGGATCACAGGCAGCAAAATCGGCTGTAATGTTCTGAAATTTCTCCGCTCGCTTCACCTCGAAACCCCACTGCTTCAGCTGCTTCTCAACTGCCGCTGCCATTGCCGGATCGTCCTCTACAAGAAATATCCTATACATAAGCGTAAACCTCCTGCTAAGATCTTTTATACAGTTTAACATACCCTGAGCCGTATTACAAGCGCAGTAAAACAAAAAATAAGCTGTGCTTCGGTAACCCCATAAAAAATCGGACAAACGCAGACCTCTCCAAGTCAAACTGCACCGCCGCGCTGTTTTAACAAAAAGAAATTCTGCGTCCGTCCGAATTGCCGATAAACCCTATTTCAAAGCTATCCAATCGATCTTACCTTTGAGCTGCATTGCTTATCTCTTTAAGCTCCCTGCCCTCTTTAAGCAGGCTATGAAGCCTATCGTGATCCTCGTTTTCTATAGCGCTTCGGTAGTCCTCAAGGCACTTTATTATATGTGATATTTCACTGACCAGAGGTTTTTTGTTCATCATAAAAAGCGTAGTCCACATATCCTCGTTAAGCTTTGCTACCCGTGTAAGATCCTTGAAGCTGCCTGCCGAAAAACCAGCCTGCTTCATGAGGCTGGGACTTTTGACATAGGCGCTCGATACGATATGAGCAAGCTGCGATGTAAAAGCTATTACCTCGTCATGCTCATCAGGGGACGCTACAACGCATTTTGCAAAGCCGATATTATATGCAAGCTTTGAGATTTCCTTTACCGCAGACATAGGCGTATTGTCGGTAGGCGTCATAATAAAGCTTGCCTTTTCAAAAAGATTGTCCACAGAATACGCAAAACCCGAAAATTCCCGTCCCGCCATAGGATGACAGCCGAGAAAACGAACTCCCTCATCAGCAAGAAGCTTTTCTGAAGCAGTCACTATCTCTCCCTTTACGCCGCAGGTATCTATAACTATTCCGCCCTTTTTGAAACGTTTTTTGTTCTCCCTTATAAAATCTATAGTCTGCTGAGGATACAGGCATATTACGGCTACGTCGCACCTGTCCAATCCGTCAACGGAAATTTCACCGTCAATAGCCTCCTGCGACAGCGCCGCGGCTACAGTAGTTTTGTTTATATCGATCCCGAAACAGATATAGTCTGTATTTTTCTTTATCGCTTTCGCAAGCGAACCTCCGATAAGTCCGAGTCCAACTATTCCGATCTTCATAGAAACGCCTCCGCTTTAATGCTTTTGTGCTTTTATCTATTAAATTATATCATTATATTCTAAGTTTGTCAAGGCGCTGATAAAAATTATTTTATCGCAGTTTTTCCATAAGGCTTCCTTTTATTGCCGGAATATAGCCGAACCTGCAAGGGCAAACTATTTACAAACCATAAAGCTTAAAATCAGCTTTATTATAATTCCATATTAAACAGAAATAATACAGTGAAAGGAGATATGCTTCCGATCGGAGAAGCATGGTGAACGATATGTCAAAGCAAGGAATGAAGCGTCCTGAAATAACCGATATACCACCTAAGAAAAGACCTCCCGAGGTACCGGAGATCCAAGGAAAAGCAAAGCATGGAAAAATCCGCGCCAACCCTATTATTGCCGGTACAGAGCCTCCCTCTCTGAAGGTCTTTCATACTCAGCCGTTTTCCAAAGGAAATGCCGCAAATTACGATGTGATCACAGGTGAGATAGATAAGCCTATATCCGAAGTATACGCCGTTATCGACAACGATCTTGCAAGAGATAATCTTGAAAACGATATTCCCGACGCCGATCTTCAGGATCTCTGAATACTTTACAGTACCGTAAAGACTGCCCCTGTATGAAAGCAGCATAGGCAGTCTTTTTATATGCTTATTTTTCTGCAAATTTAAAAAGGGATATTATCCGCATAAGCTTTTTAAGTACGCTGCCGGTATCCCATGACTTTTCACAGCCGTGCTTATTTATCTCTGAACCTGATAAGCTTATCCCTGTTATTTTTCCGAAGCTGAGCTTGATCTCCTCTTGAAAAATAAGGTTTATGACTGTACAACCTTTCCCAGGATCATGCATTATTATCTTCCTCCTCTGTTATTAATCTTGCGCAGCGTTCAATGCGCTCTGCTTATATAATTATAATGCGTTCTGATAAGTCCACCTTACTTATCAGAGCTGTTAGACCATAGTCACATTATACAACATTATATTGCATTTTTGTATTGAAAACCCAGAAATATACCCGTAAAAGCCGGATCATCTCACAGCCTTGACGGGTATATTGACAATTTATCTGATTTTATCTGCAAAAAGGGGTTGACAAACGCAATTTAATGTTGTATTATCTTGCATTTTACAGATCAAGGCTTTCCAATCTTCTCCTCTGGGTTTCCTTTGAAGCTTTTGTATATATTCTGGTAGTTTCTATTGAGCTGTGACCCAGAATATCTGCAAGTTCCACAAGATTATTAAAGGTTTTCATATATTCTCTTGCAAACATATGCCTGAAATTATGAGGATAAACCTTCGATACTTCAATTCCCGAATACCCTGCGATCCGCTTAAGATTCCGCCAGACTACAGAACTGTCAGTCGGAGCGGTACGCTTCTTGTTCATAAATATCTCTCCGCTGCAAATCCCTGTTTTGACGCAGTATTCCTCTAAAGAACATCGTAGCTTTTCAGGTATAAGCACATGACGCAGCTTCGCTTTATGATAAATTTCCGTACAGCCGCTTTCCAAACTTTGCACTGTAATAAACTTCAGCTCTCCGACTCGTATTCCCATGCTTCCCAGACATCTCATAATAAGATACCATTTTTGCTCTCCGTGAGCTAAAGCGCATTCAAGCATTTTTACATACTCCTCACGCGAAAGCTCAGATGGACTGTAATAAATTTTCTGGCATTTTATAAGAGCCATTCTCAGATCGCTCCTGCCGCACCACTGCATATAAAGGTTAAGAGAGATAAGATATAAATTTACAGTTCCGCTTTTGTAAACTGCCGAAAGATAGTCTTTATATTGTAAAACCAAATTAAAATCGATCTTTCCGCCGTCCGCAAAATCATAGAATTGTTTAACATCTCTTAAATACTTGGCAATTGTTCTTTCCCCAAGCTGACGCCGTACAAGATATTCAGAATACGGCTTTCTATTGTCTTCAAAGCTGTTTATCTGCACAACAAAAACTCCTCTGATTTCTTATTCTAAATTTCCGAGAAGTTCAGTATCTACAAAGCTGACATTCTTAAAATCGTTACTTCACCTGTTAAACTCAGAATAATAATGAGCCTGTATTTATAATAACTTCTTGTTTTTGATTTCAATGTTATAATTATACAATAGATTATTTTCAAAAGCAATAATTTTTGTTGTAAAATTCAGATATATGTCTTAATTTCTATAAATATGTCTAAATGCCTCATTATAATTTGTGCATTTTTACAATAAATGTATTTTATTTCCGACATTTTTCGACACATTTTAGGCAAAAAGTATTTATAGCTATTAAACGCAGTATCCTTTAAATTATCCGAATATAAAACTAAAAACAGGGGAAAATAAAATATAAAGAAAAGAAAAAATAATATAAAAGGAGCGTTAATAAGCTATGATAATAAATGTTACAAAGGATAATTTTAATAAAGAGGTGCTTGAAAGCTCAGTTCCGGTCCTTGCTGATTTCTGGGCGGCGTGGTGCGGCCCCTGCAAAATGTTCTCTCCGATATTTGAAGAAGCCGCAGCCGAACTGTCCGAAAAAGCAAAGGCTGTAAAAATAGATATCGACAGTCAGAACGAACTGGCGGAAAAATACGGAGTTATGAGCATACCTACTTTTATGATATTTAAAAACGGACAGCCTGTTCAAAAATCCGTTGGACTTATTTCAAAAGAAGAGATCCTCGAAATTTTTAAAAATGCAGAAAGATGAAAATAAAAGAAATAATAATAATCGGAGCGGGAGCAGCCGGACTGACATCGGCTATTTACGCTTCGAGGGCAATGCTGGATTTTTGCGTTATTGAAAAATCGGCATTAAGCGGCGGACAGATAATAAATACCTCCGAGATAGATAATTATCCCGGCTTTATAAGCACCACAGGAAGCGAACTGTCAATAAAGCTGAGAGAACACGCCGAAGCCTGCAATACCAGTTTTATTCAGGACAATGTACTGGAAATACGCAAGGAAAACGGGATCTTTTCTGTAAAATGCGAAAAAGAAACCTACAGTGCGAAAACAGTTATCGCCGCCTGCGGAGCAGTCAGAAAAAAGCTCGGCGCCGAGGGCGAGCAGCGGCTTGCAGGCAGCGGAGTAAGCTACTGTGCGGTATGCGACGGAGCATTTTTCAAGAATAAGACAGTTACCGTAGTCGGCGGAGGAAATACCGCCGCCGAGGAAGCGCTTTATCTATCAAAAATTGCCCGTCAGGTATATCTGGTTCACAGGCGTGACAAGCTGAGAGCAGGAAGAGCGCTTCAGATCAGGATCAATGAAGCCCCTAATATTCAGCTTGTTTTTAACAGTACAATAACGGAGGTAACCGGAGATAATAAAGTATCCGGCATACGCTTGGATCAAAACGGTTCGTCTTCTTTTATCAATACCGACGGTGTTTTTATAGCAATCGGAATTTCGCCTCAGTCGGAGCTTTTGAAAGGACTTGCTGAGCTGGACAAGCAGGGTTTTATTATTGCAAGGGAAAACTGCGAGACCTCTCTGCCGGGACTATTCGCCGCAGGAGATATACGCACAAAGCCGCTCAGACAGATCGTAACTGCCGCCGCTGACGGAGCAGCTGCCGTTTCATCGGCGGAAAAATATCTGAACAGCTGATGCAAAGCTGCGTTCAAATAAACTGAGCGCAGCTTTTTTATGCGCAGACTATTGATTTTATAGACTATTTATGCTATTATGTTAAATAGCTAAACCGAATAAAAATACATATGAAACGGAGGAAGCTTGCAGAGCCAACGTCTGTAAGCGCAAATATGAACAAAAGAATACTCAAGCGCCTGTTTTCCTTTGCGATGGCTGCGGTAATGACCTGTACTGCCGCCGGCTGCGGAAAATCAGAGGACAAAAAGTCCGACGGACCGTCAGCAAGAGTTACCGTCGACGGAACGAAATTCATGGTTGACGGTAAAGAGCTGTGGATAAACGGAGTCAATACCCCGTGGCAAAAATGGAACGATTTCGGCGGAGATATGGACGAGGCGTTCTGGGATAAAACATTTGCACAGCTTGCCGAGGACGGTATAAACTGCACTAGGATATGGGTAAATTGTCAGGGCGAAAATATCGTACGCCTTAAAACAACAGGCGGCATTAAGGAAATAAAAGCGGTTCACTGGGAAAACCTAGATAAACTATTTGAGATCGCCAAAAAGCACAAGGTCTACGTTATGGCTACACTGCTTTCCTTTGACCACTTCAAGGGCGGCGACAACGGAAGCGGAGATAAGTGGCGGGCGCTTGTAAGCAATAAGGAGACCTGTGATGAATTTGCAGAGAAATATGTGGGCGAATTTTGCAAAAGATACGGCGATAACGAATACCTTTTCTCAATTGATATTATGAATGAGCCTGACTGGGTATATGAAAACGAGGAATGCGGCAATATACCTTGGGATAATCTTTCCTACTTTTTCGGAAAATGCGCCGCTGTAATACATGAAAAATGCGATACGCTGGTTACAGTAGGGATAGGAATAATAAAATATAACTCTGATAAGTATGACGGCAATAAGGTATCCGATGAATATCTGAAGGAGCTTACCGGAAACGATAAGGCTTATCTGGATTTCTACAGTACTCATTATTATATGTGGCAAAGACAATGGTACGGCTTCCCGTTTACCGTTACTCCCGAAGAATTCGGTCTGGCTGCATCAAAGCCCTGCGTTGTAGGCGAAACCTCCAACGATGACGAAAAACAATGCAAGCTGACTCTTACTGAAAAATACAAGACCGCCTACGAAAAGGGCTGGAACGGCGTAATGGTATGGATGGAACCGCAGGAAAACGGAGAATGGTACTGCTACAACCTTACTCAGGAAGCTTCAAAGGCAATGCTTGAGATGATACCCGACAAGATCTACCCGCTGGGAAATAACAAATAATTTTTATTATTTAGAGTAATTAAAGCTACACATTACAAAAGGACGGCAGAACTTTTATGCCGTCCTTTATTTGTATTCCTTGTCAGCTTTTCGGCGTACTTCTTGAAAACAGTGCCGTAATAAATCCGAATACTATAGCCGCGCATATTCCCGCCGCTGCCGCAGTAAGTCCTCCGGTAAAAATTCCGAGAAAACCGTTTTCGTCAACCGCTTTCCTTACACCGTCCGCAAGCAGATAACCGAAGCCTGTAAGAGGAACGGTAGCTCCTCCGCCGGCCTTATCTATTATCGGCTTGTAAAGACCCAGCGCTCCCAGAATTACTCCGCCGACAACATACGCTACAAGTATCCTGGCTGGAGTAAGCTTTGTATAATCTATCAATATCTGTCCGACGGCGCAGAAAAGTCCGCCTATTAAAAATGCCCATAAATATTCCATTGCTTATGACTTCCTTCCTTATTGATCTTCTCTGCTCTCATGAGAGAGCCAAACCGAATGAGCGATGGAGGGTATAGATTCGCCCTGCTGATTAACTGTCGGCGACATAAGCGCACCCGTTGCCGTAAATAAAATATTTCTGATCGCTCCGCTTCTCAGCTTAGGCAGGAAATATCCGCAGAGAACGCTTCCTGCACAGCCGCAGCCGCTTGCACCGGCATGAACGTCCTGGTTCTCAAAGGAATACAGCATAAGTCCGCAGTCCTTGTGATTATCACGGATATTTATATTTTCCCTTTCAAACAGCTCGCAGAGGATACGACTTCCTACCTTGCCGAGATCTCCCGTTACGATAGCGTCGAAATCAGAGGGCTTTTTACCCGTATCCTTAAAAAACTGATTTATTGTTTCAAATGCCGCAGGAGCCATTGCCGCCCCCATATTATTTGCGTCTGATACTCCCAGATCCACGATTTTTCCTACTGTACAGGCTCTGACATAGGGAGGATTCTCTTTCCCGGACACCACCAGCGCTCCCCCGGCAGTCGCGGTATACTGGGAAGTCGGAGTACGCTGTCCTCCGTAATTAAGGGGAAACCTGTACTGTCTTTCCGCAGTACAGAAATGAGAGGAGGTAACTGCAAGCGCTTTATCTGCATAGCCTCCGTCAACGAAAACCGAGGACATAAGCAGTCCCTCCGCCATTGTGGAACAGGCTCCGTAAATTCCAAGAAAGGGTATTTCAAAATCCCTGATCCCGTAAGTCGTTCCTACGCACTGATTGAGCAGATCGCCTCCGAACATAACGTCTATATCATCATAGGACAGCCGCGCTTTCTGAACGGCATGAATCACCGCCTGCTTCTGAAGCTGGCTTTCTCCCTTTTCAAAAGTGTCTGCCGACATATACGGATCCTCGTTTATCTTGTCAAAATAATCGCTTAAAGGCCCCTGGCTTTCCATCTTTCCGCCGATAGCAGCGGAAGATATTACGCTTGGGGTATTTTTAAGAATTTTAGTAGCTCTGCTCAAGCTGATCCCTCCGTTTAAATTTCTTTGGAATTATTTTGCGCAGGCTTAATAAATTTATTCGTAAAGTTTGATTTTTATTGAAAGATGTGCTACAATAAATGCAGCTTAATCGAAAGGTAGTATAAATATGTCAAATACGGTTAAAATAAATTATCAGAAACAGCTTGACGATCTGATCTCAAAGCTTGAAAAAGGCGGAGAAACGCCGTCACTGCTGCTTCACAGCTGCTGTGCGCCCTGCTCGTCATATACTCTGGAATATCTATCTGAATTTTTCAGTATCACTGTTTATTATTATAATCCGAATATTTATCCTGAAGAAGAATACAGAAAGCGGGTCGAGGAGCAGAAGCGGTTTATTTCCGAATTTCCAGCTGAAAATAAAATAAGCTTTATAGAAGGAAGCTACCGTCCGGAAGAATTTCTCAATGCGGTAAAAGGTCTTGAAGAAGCTGAGGAGGGCGGAGAGCGCTGCTTTATTTGCTACCGTCTGAGGCTTGAAAGCGCCGCACGTCTGGCAGCGGAAAAAGGCTTTGATTATTTCACAACTACCCTTTCTATATCGCCGTACAAAAACGCTCAAAAACTAAATGAAACCGCTTCGGAGCTGTCAGAAATATACAGCGCAAAAAGCCTTCCCTCGGATTTTAAAAAGAAAAACGGCTACAAGCGTTCTATAGAGCTGTCGTCACAGTACGGACTTTACCGTCAGGATTACTGCGGCTGCGTCTTTTCAAAGCGCGATCGGCAGCGCAGAACTGAAAACAATACCCAGCTCAACGCTCAATATAAAAAATAACGGACGGACAAAACCGCCTATTCAAAAACAGCATTGTGCTGCGTAAGAATAGGATCAGCTGTGTCCGCCCGTTTTATTAACAGGCTGTTATTTACGCGGTTTACTTTTGATCGTTTTCGTCAGAAAGCTCGGATATTATCTGAATAAAGGAATCTACGTCATTAAAATCCTTGTAAACCGAAGCAAACCGCACATACGCCACATGATCCAGCTTTTTCAGCTCCTGAAGCACTTTATCGCCGATCTCGCTGGTAGTAGTTTCGGTCTGCATGGCGTTAGCATAGGTATTTTCTATATCGTCCACAAGGGCGTTTATATCGTCTACGCTGACAGGGCGCTTTTTTATTGCGCTCTGGAGTCCTTTAAGAAGCTTCATTCTGTCAAAAGGCTCAAAGCTTCCGTCTCTTTTGTAAACCATAAGCAGCGGCTTTTCAACTACCTCATAAGTAGTAAACCTTCTGCCGCAGTTGGTACATTCGCGCCTGCGCCTTTTTTTACCCTCGCTGGGACGGGAATCAATAACCTTTGTATCTTCATAATTGCAAAACGGACATCTCATATAAACCTCCCATGCCGTATCTCTGCCTTTCAGCAGCGGACACGGGCTCGCCTCCCTTTCCTGATCAGTACATTAATTCAGAATCTCAGATATAGCGCTTCTTTTTTATTTATTATACCACAAGTTGTATATAAATGCAAGACTTTTTTTGAAAATTTCATTAGTTGTGTACAATAAAATGTACTTTTCAGCTTATTTGTATATTTTACATAACAAATCAGAAAATCTTCTTGTAATTTTTACAGATCGTGATATAATATAGTTATAGTCCAAAGCTGTAAAAAATATATTTTCAGGAGGTAAGCTATGAAGTACGTATGCGAAATCTGCGGTTATATCTACGACCCAGAAGCCGGAGATCCCGACAGCGGAGTTGCTCCCGGAACCAAATGGGAGGACGTTCCCGAGGATTATGTGTGCCCCCTCTGCGGAGTAGGCAAGGATCAGTTTTCACCGGAAGAATAACCCTAAAGCCGTTTCCGTTTCTGCGGAGCGGCTTTTTTGCTTTATATGTGAACATTCGTACTTGATTTTTCTTTGAATATATGCTATAATATTTATAGAAGAAATTATCGGATAGGAGGGGATATTTTTGCGTATTCTCGGAATCGACCCGGGGTATGCAATAGTCGGCTACGGAGTGCTGGATTACAGCGGAGGAGTATTTTCCGTTGCAGGCTTCGGAGCTATAACGACAGGCGCGGATATGCCCTTCAATAAACGTCTGAAAACCATATACGACGATATGTGTGAGATAATAGATACATACTCTCCGGACGAGCTTGGCATAGAAAAGCTATTTTTCAACTCAAATGAAAAAACCGCTATCGACGTTGCTCAGGCAAGAGGAGTTACGCTTCTTCCTGCAATACAAAAAAGTATACCCATATATGAGTATACTCCTCTTCAGGTCAAATGCTCAATAGTAGGATACGGCAGAGCGGAGAAAAAACAAGTGCAGGAAATGACAAGAACAATGCTTCATCTGAAATCAGTCCCAAAGCCCGACGACACTGCCGACGCCGTAGCTATCGCCATTACGCACGGTCTTTCGGTAAACAGCAGGAGGATCATGGACAAGGCAGGACTTAAATAAAATATCTGAAAGCGAGGAAACCCATATCAAATGGGGCTATAAAAATGATATATTCACTGAGCGGAAAACTTATACATACCGAAGCGGAGCTTGCCGTGGTGGAATGCGGCGGAGTAGGCTACGCCTGTAAAACGACCCTTTCTACGCTGCAAAAGATAGCCGGCGAAGAAAAAGTCACTTTGCTTACATATATGAGCGTTAGAGATGACGCCGTAGAGCTTTTCGGCTTTGCGGACAAGGAAGAACTGAGAGCTTTCAGACTGCTTATTTCAGTATCCGGAGTAGGCCCTAAGGCAGGACTTGCCATACTGTCGGCAATGAACCCTCAGCAGTTTGCGCTTTCTGTCGCAACCTCCGATTCAAGATCCTTTACACAGGTAAAGGGAATAGGCAAAAAGACCGCCGAGCGCATATGCCTTGAACTCAAGGACAAGGTAGCCGGCGAAACTATCTCTGTCAGAGGACAGGCTTCCGCAGCTGTACCTATGGCAGGCGGAAATATAGGAGAGGCGATAACGGCGCTGGAGGTGCTTGGATATTCTGCGGCAGAGGCGGCAGGAGCAATCGCTCAGCTTGACCCACAGCTGCCCGTCGAGGAGCTTATCAAAAAGGCTCTGATAGGACTGGCAAGGTTTTGAATTCAATTATGAAAGGATAATGCTCCGTAAGGGAGCATACGGTAAAGCAATGAAAAAACTACTTATACTTGCAGCGGCGGCTGTTATGGCGCTTTCTTTCTCCGCCTGCGATAAAAAGGACGGAAGCTCGGATAAGGACAGCGTAAACTCGTCTAAAGCGTCAGGCTCGGAAAAAATGATCCCCGAAGATTTTATGCGTTCATGTGCCTATGAGCTTACCTCCCTGACACAGACCACAGCAAAAGAGATTTCTGCGGAAGAGCTTGGCCTTTCAGATGAGGATATTGCCGAATTTTATACGTCGGTTGCAGAGGCAGAGCTTTCTGAGCCTGACAAGCTGACCGTCTACGCACTGTCTGAAAACCAGGTGAACAGCTATATGCAGACGGCGGGATACTCCGGAGATTCGTTTTCCGACGAAGCCTATGCCGCACTGACTAAAAAAATTACCGCCTCTCTGGGAGGTCTGTTAAATTCACAGACGGGAGTTTACGAGGCAGCCGCAGGCTCTGCACTCAGTTCCAGCAAAGCGTTTCCCGCTCCCAAGGGATTTGAGGGAAGCTATCTTATGATCATAAACTGGAAGGATCTTTCAGCCGCTGTTTCCTTTTACGACGAAGGCAACGGAGCCGTTCTCGCCCAGTATACTCCGGTTTTTGCGGATACAGATACAATAGATATAACCCTGACTCAGTTCGGTCTGAACGAAACCAAACAGGACATCGAGCCGTAAAACGGTCAGAGCCTCAGGAAAGGACATTGAAATGATTGAAAAAGGCGATTTTGATATAGAAAACAGAATAGTCGCTACGAAGCAGACCGAAGCCGATACTACCGACGATTTTGAGATAAATCTCCGTCCGAAGACCCTTGCTGAATATATAGGTCAGGAAAAGGTAAAGGAGAACCTTTCGGTCTATATTCAGGCGGCAAAAAAACGCGGCGACAGTCTTGACCATATACTTCTGTACGGACCTCCGGGGCTTGGAAAAACCACTCTTTCAACCATAATCGCTCACGAAATGGGCGTAAATATCCGAACGACTTCAGGCCCTGCTATAGAAAAGCCGGGAGATCTTGCAGCTATACTTACCAATCTGGAAAAAGGCGATGTGCTTTTTATCGACGAGATACACAGACTTTCAAGACAGGTAGAAGAAGTTCTCTATCCGGCTCTTGAGGATTACGCTCTTGATATTATTATGGGAAAAGGCCCTGCGGCCAGATCTATACGAATAGAACTGAATAAGTTTACTCTTGTAGGAGCGACTACCAGAGCAGGACAGCTTACCTCCCCGCTCAGGGACAGGTTCGGAGTTATTGAACGTCTGGAGCTTTACAGTCCTGAACAGCTGTGCGAAATAATAATGCGCTCCGCTGTGATACTCGGCGTTCCCTGCGACAGGGAAGGAGCTCTGGAGCTTGCTTCACGCTCCAGAGGAACTCCGAGAATAGCCAACCGCTTTCTGAAAAGGGTACGGGACTTTGCGGAGGTTATGGGAAACGGAAAGGTAACTAAGGATATTGCTAAGATAGCTCTTGACCGCATGGAGGTAGACAGACTGGGTCTTGATAATCTTGACCGAAGAATGCTAAGTATGATAATTAAAGGTTACGGCGGAGGTCCGGTAGGTCTTGATACTCTGGCTTCTGCAATAGGAGAAGAAGCCGTTACCCTTGAAGACGTCTGCGAGCCGTATCTCATGCAGCTTGGTTTTATTTCAAGAACTCCCAGAGGCCGCTGCGCAACTCAGCTTGCTTATGATCATCTGGGAATACTCAAAGACGGGCAAACGACACTGTAAATATCAAACGCCGAAGGAAGCGCAGTAAGCTTACTCTTCGGCGTTTATTTCTGAACTAGCCTGTCCCTAAGCGGCGAAAACCACAGCCTTTGAGCAACAGCGCCCGTAAGCGCACCCGTTATTACCGAGCATATCAGCAAAGCAGGCAGAAGTGAAATCACCGCAGTATTTTCTATAAGTATGTACGCTGCAGCAAGCTGCCCAAGACTGTGAGCAGCAGCGCCCAGTACTGATACCGCCCATATCTGCCGTCTGTCCATAATATTCACAGTAAGCGCCATTACCGCAAATGCCGCCGCTCCTCCGAAAAGAGAGAACATAAAAGATGCGGCAGTTCCGCAGAAAACTGCTCCCAGAACTATTCTTATAAGCTGTACAGCCCCAGCCGATCTCCTTGAGATCATCAGCATTGCTATAAGCGTAACAACGTTTGAAAGCCCAAGCTTGACTCCCGGTATCCAGATAGGAGGAAGTTGTGCTTCGATAGTAAAAACCGCAAGAGCCAATCCCGCAAGCACTCCGGTCAGTGCAATTTTTCTCGATCTCATTTTATTTCCATATTCCCGCGTGAAATATGTACTCCCTTCAATTTTTACGGATACTATCCGAAAAGGCTCAGCCTTGCTTCTCCTTAACTGTGACCGCCAATCTGTGAGGAGCGCAAATTATCGAACCCTCGTGCGAAAGCCTGCCGTAATTGATACAGTCGTGATTTGCGCAGTCTGCGTCAGATATCCATATCTCGTTATTCTGCCAGCATACTGTGTTATAACCGTTATCTGTCTTTACAGTAAACTTTTCAAGCTTCTGCCCTGAAATATCATCTATTTCTTTAACAAGCGCTCCTTCGGAATAAATCTCGGCGTACAGCTCGCCTTTCCGTCCGTTTCTAATTAGCAGAAATCCTGCGCATATAAGTATCAAAACAGCAAAAACAGACCCCCATATTATGTTCCTTTTATCCATTCAAGCACTTCCCTCCGCTATTTCCGAGTATATCACACACCGCCAAAAAGGTCAAGTGTGAAAAAAATTGTACTCAAATAGTTACAAAGTGCTTACATTGATTGCCGCTAGGTAACAACTGTCCAATTAAACTCACCGCATCAATTACTTTTTGATTACAAACATAATAAAAATCAAAGAAAATTATCGAAAACTGCGAATTTTATTCCGTTTACTATTGATTTTTTTAAACGTTTGTGGTAAACTATTAGAAGTATTAATGTTTTTACCAAAGAATTTTTCAGTATTATTACTGTTTGTCTATAAATATTTTTCTTGCACAGAAAAATAGCTGTGATTTTGTACTTATTTTTCTATATAATGTTAGTGATTTTAAATCATTTCAGAGAATTTTTTTATTTATGCTTTTATTTTCCTGCTTTCTGTGCTATAATATACGGGTGTTTTACAGTAAAACATCCGTAAAATTAAGGAGTGTGTACAACTTTGGATAAGTTTGTTATAAACGGCGGTATCCCCCTGCACGGAGAGGTCAATATAAGCGGAGCAAAAAATGCTGCTGTAGCACTGGTAGCCGCAACGATTTTATGCGACGAGCCGTGTGTGCTTGAAAACGTTCCCGAAATAAGCGATATTACTATCTGTATGAAAATACTTAAATCTATGGGAGCGGACATCAGACTTATCAACAAAAACACCGTTTCCTTTGATACAAGAGGAATAAAGATCCCAAGAGTTCCCTACGAACTGGCTCGTTCAATGAGAGCGTCCACATATTTTCTGGGAACGCTTCTCGGTCGTTTTCATGAAGCCTACGTCGCTATGCCTGGCGGCTGCGATCTTGGCGACAGACCTATCGACCAGCATCTGAAGGCTTTCAGATGTCTTGGAGCGACCGATGATATCGAAAACGGAGAAGTTCACTGCATAGCTGACCGGCTTATCGGCTCGCAGATATACTTTGATTTCAACACAGTAGGCGGAACGATAAATGCTATAATGGCTTCTGTAAAGGCAAAGGGTCTGACTATTATCGAAAACGCCGCCAAGGAACCGCATATAGTAGACCTTGCCAACTTCCTAAACTCGATGGGCGCAGATATAAGAGGCGCCGGAACAGACGTTATCAAGGTAAGAGGCGTCGATCATCTCAAGGGGATCACCTATGGTATCATTCCCGACCAGATCGAAGCCGGAACTTATATGGTAGCTGCCGCCGCTACGAGAGGCGATGTTCTTATAAAGAATATTATTCCCAAGCACCTTGAATCAATTACCGCAAAGCTCAGAAAGGTAGGAGTTTCCGTTGTTGAGAACGATGAAAGCGTCAGGGTATTTATAGACGGTCCACTGATGAAAACCTCGCTTAAAACAATGCCTCACCCCGGGTTTCCTACAGATATGCAGCCTCAGTTCTCTACGCTTCTCACTCTTGCCGATGGTACAAGCATAGTTACCGACGATATTTTTGACAACCGATTCAGGTATGTTTCAGAGCTTAGAAGAATGGGCGCAGATATTTCCGTAGACGGAACCGTAGCTGTTATTCAGGGTACAGGCGAGCTAAAAGGCGCTCCCGTTGTCGCTACCGACCTCAGAGCAGGAGCAGCTATGATAATCGCAGGACTTGCCGCAAAGGGCACTACTGAAATTGAAAATATCCACTTTATCGAAAGAGGCTACGAGTGCATAGACGAAAAGCTTATGCAACTGGGTGCAGATATAAAACGCGTTCATGTTACTGAAATAAACGCTTCTCAGATGAGCGGCTGATATAAAAATCATTCGGGATGTTCGGGGGAATTTTGGTCGGCAGATCTCCCCGGCGTCCTGTTTTACTGTAATAAACTAAGACTGCGAAAAGTCGAAATCATATTAAGGAGGTCAAATTCCTTAACAGGAATACGGTAACAAATATGAGTAATAAAAAAACTCTGTATATTTCCGATCTTGACGGTACTCTGCTTAACGACAGCGCAGAGCTGAGCGAAAAAAGCAGACAACTTCTGAACTGCGCCACGGAGAACGGAACAATGTTTACAGCCGCTACCGCCAGAACTCTTGCCTCTGCCAGAGTTATACTTAAAGGACTTACACTGAAAATTCCCATAATACTGATGAACGGAGTGCTTATATACGATTTTAACGCCGAGGAATATATTTTTAAGGCTGTTCTCGGTACAGATACAGTTAAGAAAATTATCTCCGCCCTAAGAGAGTGCGCAGCGGACGCCTTTATGTATACCATTGAGAAAAATTCAATGCACACCTACTATGAACGGCTTTCGGGACAGGTAATGTTGGATTTTTATAATGAACGCCGTGTAAAATACTATAAATCATTTACTCAAACAGAAGATTTTCTTTCTTTAGACGGTAAGAATATAATTTATTTTACCGTAATAGCTCCGTATGAAAGGCTTGCTCCGCTTTATAAAAGAGTTTCAGAGATCGACGATATAGAAATTTCCTTCTACAGCGATTATTATTCAAAGGAGATATGGTACATTGAGATCTTCTCCGCCGAGGCATCTAAAAGAAAAGCGGTTCAGTATCTGAGAAAGCTTATAATGCCCGAAAGAATCGTCTGCTTCGGAGATAATCTTAACGACCTGCCAATGTTTGAAGAAGCGGATAAGTCGATAGCCGTTAAAAACGCTGTTTCCCAGGTCAGAGCAAGGGCGGACGAAATAATCGGAGCAAATACCGAAAATTCAGTAGCACAGTATATATACAGCAGGTCGGCTGCGGTCTGTACCGATAAATAATCAAGGAAACGGAGGACGTCCGATACAGTCAGATTCGGACAACGCTTTATGGCAAGATTTTACCCGTTGTTTTCCTCCAGTAAGGGAAACTCGTCATACATAGGAAACGAAAATTCAGGAATACTTATCGACGCAGGCGTTTCGTGCAAGCGACTTGTTTGCGCTCTGGAGAACAACGGAATTTCCCCCGAAGCTGTTCAGGGTATCTTTATTACCCATACTCATTCCGACCATATATCCGGACTGAAGATCCTTACAAAGAAATATAATATTCCCGTTTACGCCCAGACGGTAAACCTTGAGATCCTTGCAGCCTCGGATAAGGTAGCGCCGGACGCAGCTATGTATTCGGTAGACGGAAGGGAAATAGAGGTAGGAGGCTTCTGTATAAACAGCTTTGAAACTCCTCATGATACTCCTGCAAGCTGCGGCTACAGGATAGTCTGCCCCGACGGGAAGGTAATAGTGACTTGTACCGACCTCGGAGAGATAACTCCTGAGGTGGATGAAAATCTTACAGGCGCAGATATGGTACTGCTCGAATCCAACTATGATGAAAAAATGCTGAGAAACGGCTCATATCCCTACATACTAAAGCAGAGGATAGCCTCCTCTCACGGTCACCTTTCCAATTCAGACTGCTCCAGACAGCTGAAAAAGCTGATAAAGGGAGGAACCTGCCGCTTTGTTCTGGGGCATTTGAGCCAAGAAAATAATACGGCGTTTATTGCAGAAAACTCCGCCGTAGGCTTTCTTGACGAGTTCAGAAGAAACCGTGATTATCTTCTGGATATAGCCGCTCCGGACGGAAAGGGAATGGCGGTGGCGTTTTGATAAAAATAAATATCGTTACAGTCGGAAAGCTCAAGGAAAAGTACTGGCGCGATGCAGCTGAAGAATATTCAAAGCGTCTAAAATCGTTCTGTCAGCTTGAAATAGCCGAGCTTGCGGAAGCAAGACTTTCCGATAACCCGTCCGAAAAGGAAATAACTGCGGCTTTATCAGCAGAAGCTAAAGCTATAAGCGCCTATACGGACAGAAAATCCTCTTATAATATTGCAATGTGCATTGAGGGCGGCCAGCTTTCAAGCACAGAGCTTTCGGAAAGACTGTGCCGCTGCGGAACGGACGGCTATTCAACGGTAAATTTCATTATCGGCTCATCATTCGGAATAAGCGACGAAATAAAGAAAAAAGCACATTTAAAGCTTTCAATGTCTGAAATGACCTTTCCTCACCAGTTGGCAAGGATCATGCTGCTGGAACAGGTCTACAGAGCCTTTCAGATCGAAGCTCACACAAAATATCATAAATAAAAAGGGAACGGAGCAATTCCGTTCCCTTGAATTTTTACTGTGAAATCCCGTGTTTTACCCTGTCCTCAACCTCGCTGCGCTTAGCGTTGTTGAAGCGGTCTACCGTACCTACCAGATAGCCTGTGATCCTGCGTATTCTCTGGAAAGGAACATCAGCGAAACGGTACTGTATATCAACAAAATCTCCGTCAACATTAAGCTCGATCCCCTCAATAGTCTTTTCCGGGTAAAGCTCATGCGCCCTTGTGATATAAGCGTTTATTTCAGCCTGTGAAAGCTCTCCGTTCGTTACTTTTACGTCAACCATTTTCCTTACCTCTCTTAATCCTCTAATTAATTTAACTTTACTTTTGCAAATCAATTTCACACTTGTTGTGCTGTAATTAGTATTATACCACTATATATTGTGTTTGTCAATAGCGTGTTTGTCATTTTAAGCATTGCTTTTTTGTATACATTTCACATTTGGTTAAGCCTGAAAACAATAAACAGCGCCCCAACCGCTTGGACAGGGCGCTGTCATTAATAAAAGTACTATTCTCCTATAGGCTTTATGACTTTATTGTAAATATTTCTCATAAACAATACGGAGCAGACAACAGAGGCGATCTCTGCGATCGGGAACGCCCACCAAACATAGTCAACATTGCCCAGCTTGGAAAGCAGATACGCTGCCGGGAGAAGTACCACAAGCTGACGGGTTATGGATATGAACATTGAAAATACACCGTGGCCAAGCGCCTGAAGCGACGAACTGATAATAATGCAGAAGCCGGCAAACAGAAAGCTTATGCTTATAATTCTCAGCGCAGTTACGCCCATCGACATCATTGTTTCCGAAGCGTCGAACATACCCAGCAAAACCCCCGGTATAAGCTGCATAAGCGCAAAGCCGATCACCATAAGGATCATTGCGTAGACTATGGATATTTTTATCGAATCGGTCATTCGCTTTTTATTTCTTGCACCGAAATTGTATGAAAGCACCGGAACCATTCCGTTGTTAAGTCCGAATACCGGCATAAACACAAAGCTCTGAAGCTTGAAATACGCTCCCAGCACCGCCTGAGCAGTATCTGCAAAGCCGCCCAATATCCTGTTCATACCGAAGGTCATTACCGAGGTTATCGACTGCATAATAATTGAAGGTATACCGACCGAGTATATCTTTCTGATTATCCTTCCGCAGGGACGGAAGCCCTTCATACTCATGTTTATCTCTTTATTGAATTTTATATTGAACACAAGTCCCATTGCCATAGCAGCGATCTGCCCTATTACAGTAGCAGCAGCCGCACCCGCAATTCCCATTTTCGGAAAAGGACCTAAGCCGAATATAAGGCAGGGATCTAGAATAATATTGATTATCGCTCCCGCACCTTGAGTAAACATTGTATACATAGTGCGGCCTGTCGACTGAAGCAGACGCTCGAAGGTTATCTCAAAAAAGATACCGAAGCCTGCGACAAGGCAAATCGTAAGATACTCTACTCCGTATTCAACTATCTCGCTGTTATTCGACTGAGCTTCAAAAAAGATTCTTGTAAAGAAAAGTCCGAACACGACAAAGATCAGACAGTGAATAACTGTAAGAAAAATTCCGTTATGAGCCGTTTTGTTGGCGTCATCCAAATTCTTCTCACCGAGGGATTTTGAAAGCAGGGCGTTTATTCCGACACCAGTTCCGGCAGCGACCGCTATCATAAGATTCTGGACCGGAAACGCCAGAGATACCGCAGTAAATGCATTCTCGCTTATTTTTGACACAAAAATACTGTCTACTATGTTATACAACGCCTGAATAAGCATTGAAACCATTATAGGCAGCGACATTGAAAGTATCAGCTTATTTATAGGCTGAATACCCATTTTATTCTCATTGACAGCCTGTCCGCTCATTAAATTATCACGCCTTTCCGTCCTTACCCTTTAAGGACACATCATTAAATCAATTTTCTAACCTTTTAATTATAACATAAAACGACCTTTTTTTAATGAATATAGCATGAAAGAACTGATAAATTTAAACAGGAGCTTTGCGATTTTCCACTAGCTTGATAAAAGTCAAATATTAAAAAGTTATATAATTAAAACGAATTGTGCGGCCTGCTATTTTATACTACAATATTCCATATTATTTCATCATATATAACAAAAATACGCTAGTATTATTGACAACCGAATTGTTTTAAGATATAATTAAAAGGTAATGAAAGGCGCGGTATATTATTTGAAATAACAGTTTCCCAAAGAAAATAATTCCTGAACAATTGGTGATTTTAACTTAAACGCAAGCTTTTTTTAGTCATAATCACCAAACTTGAATAAAGATTTAGAAAAACTATTGACAAATGTGCATGAAGTGAGTATAATGTAAATATAGTTAAGACAGGTTAGAAAAGAATACAAGACTACATAAATATTTCGTTATCTGTCTTATTCGGTACTTTTAATTCTCAATCAAAGATACCGAGTAAAAAGGGAAAGCGGCATGAGGACGAAAATTCTCAGAGCTTTTAATAAAATCAAATTTATATTATGGAGGGATTTTTCTATGAAAAAGTCACAGAAAGGTTTTACTCTGGTTGAACTTATCGTGGTAATTGCCATTATCGGCGTTTTGGCAGCTATCCTCGTACCTTCAATGATGGGTTACGTAAGAAAGTCCAGACTGAAAACCGCAAACTCGAATGCGAAGAGTGCTTATAATGCTGTAGCTACATGGGTAGCTGAACAGGAAACTGCGGGCACACCTTGGGTTCCTGTAGATGTTAAGGATATCGATTGTTCTAGTGACGGATCTGGCGTTCAGCATGTTATTTATCAGGCATTGGCTGATAATGGTGATGAGGCAGGTATCGCAAGCGTATTGGCTGCTACTATTAACGGTAAAAATACTTTTGCTGTACAGTGGATAAAGGCTTCTAGTGATAATATGGTAGGTCAGTATCCTAATCCTGCATCTGATCCTGATTCTCCTAAGACTTGGAATATTTATTCGTAATTGAAGTAGTAATAAAACAATCAACAACTAAAGTTGTTGATTGTTTTTATTTGGAAGTGTATTATATTTTGATAGAAAATAAAATCAACATTATTAAAGAGAAACTAGCACAATATAATAAGAATATTGAAATCATTGCCGATAAATGGAGTATTAAAAATGCTTTAAAAGAAATTTTAGGATATTTTTTGATAATTATACCTTTTGGATTTATCGAAATAATGACATATATGCTAATCAATGCTGACTTTTTATCTCGCACGCTTAAAAGCGAACCAGCAAATAATAAAATTGATATTTTAATTTGTTATGCGTTAGATCATTTTTTTTCACCCTTTGTATTCATTTTTCCGGCTTTAATACTTCTATTACCTAAGATAGCTTCTATTATAACCTATAGCATAACCTTTTTTACGTTCTATATTTATTCTGTTGCACAATACTGTTCATATTTAGGAACAGGAAATCTTTTTAGATTAGGTTTTGCTACTAATGCTGCCGAGGGAATAGAATTTGCAGATGATGTTCTTAGTAAAATTGGTTATTTAAAAATAACTTTACTGGTATTCGTTTTTATTTTATCGATAATTAATGTAATTACATATACTTTTATCAAACCAAAGTTAAAAAATAAAGAAAAAGTACTCTTTGCAATTATTTTTATATTAATTTGTGTAATATCAGCATACTTTATCGCCACCTTCAAAAATACTGTAGCAAAAAGCGTAAATTACGATAAAAGCAACTATAAATACTACACCTATGATACTTTATCCGATATAAATCAAGCCTATAAATCTTCAGGTATTTATCATGTGTTTTTTCGCGATATATATCTTACCCTAAAAAGTAATATAACTGACGATTCTCAGGAGCAAATAAACGAAATAACAGCTTATCTTAATCAAAGATCTAATCATGACGCTAATTCTATGACAGGAATTTTCAAAGGTAAAAATTTAATCGTTGTACAAATGGAGAGCATGGACTACCGAGTTGTTAATAATCAGGTCTGTCCGAATATTAGTAAATTAAGAAAGGAAAGTATTGACTTTTCTAATTTTTATACTTCAAGAATGGGCGGGGCAACGACCTTTGGTACGGAGTTTTGTATAAATACAGGACTATATCAACCATCTGGAACAAATGCCGCTACTTATTTCTCCGAAAACCATTTTCCTTATTCACTTGCTAATCTTTTTAAACGGCTAGGTTATAATGCAGAATCTTTTCATTATAACGATGAGTATTTTTACAACAGAGGTAAAAATCATATAACTTTGGGTTTTGAAAAATATAATTCATTTATGAATTATACCAATGATGAAACAGCTATAACTTTTGATGATTACCTATTAAAAAATCAAAAATTGTGGAGCGATTTTATAAATAATAATGAATTGCCATTTTTTAGTTATTTAATTACATATAGCGCTCATGTACCTTACGGGTTAAACGACAAAATATACCTTGAAGCACTGAAACGTCACCCGGAATTAAACGATGAATCAATAGATGAAAACTTGAATATTTTTAGATTAAAAGCAAGTATAACTGACGATATGGTAGGTAATTTGGTTGATAAACTTGACCAAGAAAATCAGTTGGATAATACAGTAATTATTTTTATAACAGACCATCAAGCATACGGTTGTAATAACACCAAACTCGCACAAACTGATTCAAGAATTAATAATACTCCGTTTTTTATTTATGCCAAAGGATTTCAATCAAAAAAAGTTGAAAAGGTATGTAATACAAGTGATGTTCTTCCTACAATCTGTAATTTGTTTGATTTAGATACCGATTATAAATATTTAGGTCATGACATTTTTGACGAAGAGTATGATGGATATGCGTATTTTCCTGATTTATCTTGGATTAGCAATAAAGCGTATTACAGCAAAGGAAATATAATTGATCAATATACTGACAATATAACTAATGAAGAAATCAAAGAAATGAATGATAAGATTATTGAAATTATTGACATAAACAACAAAATTTTATTTACTGATTATTATAATAATTAGTTTTTGGGCAGGATTAAACCTGCCCATTTTTATTTTACACAAAAAACAAAAAAGGACGGCATAAAACCGTCCATAAACAACATATTATTCCGCAAATAAAGCTGTAGATAAATATCTCTCTCCCGTATCCGGAAGCAGGGCAACTATTGTCTTTCCCTTGTTTTCCGGACGCCCTGCAAGCTCTGCCGCCGCATAAAGCGCAGCTCCGGACGAGATCCCGACAAGAATACCCTCCGTTTTCGCCATAAGATTTCCCGTCCTTAAAGCGTCCTCGTCCGATACCCTTATGACCTCATCATATATCCCAGTATCAAGTACCTCAGGAACAAAGCCCGCTCCGATCCCTTGGATCTTATGTGGGCCACCCCTGCCCTCCGAAAGTACCGGAGAATTTTCCGGCTCGACTGCAACTGTTTTTATATTTGGATTTTTAGATTTAAGATACTGCCCTACTCCCGTTACAGTTCCTCCCGTTCCTACTCCCGCAACGAAAATATCTATCTTTCCCTCGGTGTCCTCCCATATCTCAGGGCCCGTAGTTTCAATGTGTACCTTAGGGTTAGCCGGATTTATAAACTGTCCCAGAATAACCGAGCCTTCTATTTCAGCCCTAAGTTCCTCAGCCTTGGCAATAGCGCCCTTCATGCCCTTTGCACCCTCTGTAAGCACTATCTGCGCCCCGTAAGCCTTCAGCAGATTTCTCCTTTCAACGCTCATAGTTTCAGGCATTGTAAGAATTACCCGGTAGCCCTTTGAAATACCTACCGCCGCAAGGCCTATGCCCGTATTTCCCGAGGTCGGCTCAATAATAGCTGAACCCTTTTTGAGTATTCCTCTTGCTTCCGCGTCCTCTATCATTGACTTGGCTACCCTGTCCTTAACGCTTCCCGCCGGATTGAAATACTCCAGCTTCGCAAGCAGCGGCTTTTCAAGTCCCAGCTTTTCACTGAGCCTTGATACCTCAACCAAAGGCGTTTTTCCTATCAGCTCGGAAACATTCTTATAAATTTTAGACACAAAAATCATTCCTTTCAAAATTTAACTGCGGCAAGCTTCTGCTGCCTAACATCTCAGCCGCTTTCAATAATAGAAGACTGATCCGTTCTTTACAAAGCCTTGAGTACAGCCGCAATAGTGTATGTTTTTACTATACATCATAATTCCTACTTTGTCAATAGGATTAATATGTATTTGTCAATTATGCACAAATAATTACCTAATGATAGCGCCGATTCTGTAAGCTGCACTAAAAGCAAAGCCTGCTTGCACAAATGTTCCACGTGGAACATTTTATTTTAACGTATATTCAACGATACAGTAAGACCTGCCGTCTGTATCTGACAGATCGACAGCAGTAATATTATCCTTTGTATAAACCTTGGGGATAGCCGTATCAGAACGCTTCAGCGGCATTTTATATTCAATTCTGATACGGCGCGCTTCTGCGTTTTCCGCAAGATATTCGTCTGCTATATCCGCATATCTTGCATTATTCACATGGCGGTTCATATCTATGTGACATTTCATAATATTCACAGGCTCAAAGATCTGCGGCTCGGATTCAGGAAGTTTTATCTTCCGCGGCAGATATTCCATATCGGTTCTCGGATAAACCTTTACTCTGTCTATAAGCTCCTGCGGTACCTTTCTGGGACGCTGCGTTTCATTATCCATAAAAGCGCCTGCGGCAATACTTCTGACAAGCGTTTCCCCGTTTTCTCCGTAAATTATTGTATTTCGGTAACCGTACATTCTTTTAAGCTCATAGGTCCATGTATTTATTTTAAGCTTTTCCCCGTAAATCGGAAGCCGCTCAATATCTATCTGCCTGTAGATCAGGAACATTATACAATTTTCCGCTTTGAAAAACGGCGCCATTACAGGATGTGACTCAAGATGAAAATTACTGCAGTCCTGAAGAATATCAATAAGGGCGCTGTTTCTGATTTTTCCGTCTTCTCCTATATTGCTGCAATATACCGTTCTTTCCATTTCAAACATAAATTACCGCTTACAGCCTGAATATTCAGACATAAGCCCGCCTCCCTTTTGTTTTATAATATTTTAAACAGTCAAGTTTTCCTGCAATTATTAAATCCGATAAGCAGATCATATAGCTGATGATAATTAGCTATATTTGTACTGTACCAAATAGTTCTTGTTTTTCCATAGCTTCTGAACTTTATTTTTACGCTGCTGCCTTTTTCCCTGACCTTCAATATTTTATCGATCCTCCATGCAATGGCAGGCACCTGTTCCTTTTCGATAATGTAATAGCAGTAAAAGTAAACGGGAAAATAATCAGCCATTACCCGTATAGATCTATGTGCTTCAAAATAATTGATAACTTCTACATCTTTTATATAATCCGGCATTATTCCGACCCCACCTATTTCCCCCGTCAAAAGAGCCGCCGCTTTTGATAGAAAATTGACCTGCTCATTGCCGCTCTTGCGCATCTGCGAATAAAGCTTACGGAAGCCTCGAAGCTTGTAATCCGTTATCCACAGCCTGCCGTCCAGATCTGAAACAAACTTATAATCAATCATATGATTTTTAGCCGTCTGTAAATGCACTACCCAGGTCACAAAAACCACCGCTGCCATCATAACGGCAGTTATTGTCCAGCCGACGGCCGATTTACTTAAATTCAAATCAAGGGATACAATTATCAGTGTCAATATCAATGTCAATAACATAATCACCGCCACAGTGCCCCATACAGTGGCAAGCATATGATTAAGCTGCCTGCTTCCCGCTTTATTGTTATCCGTATCAAGCTCCCATACCTGCATATTATGCCTCCCATATACAATGTCAGAAATAAATCAAAAGCATTATGCTTAGACTTAAACACTTTACCAATTAATTATACTCTTAAAACTGCATAAAATCAAGTAGCCAAATTTGTATATAATTTTATCAAAAGCCCTTGAAATATTTTGTATTATGTAGTATAATATAAATTATGCTTTAATACTTTAAAGGAGATTTAGTTATGTTTTTTCAAAAGGATATTGAAACTATGCCCCGAGCTGAAATCGAAAAGCTTCAGCTGGAGCGGCTTAAAAGACTTGTAAAATACTGTATGGATAATGTTCCGTTCTATAATAAGCGCCTAACCGAAGCCGGCGTATCCGCCGATAAAATAAAGACGCTGTCGGATATTCAGTATATTCCCTATACCACAAAAGCGGATATGCGCGATACTTATCCGTTCGGACTTTTTGCCGTTCCGATAAAGAAAATATCAAGAATACACGCCTCCTCAGGCACGACAGGAAAACCTACGGTCGTAGGCTATACCGCAAACGATCTTGATATGTGGGGAGACTGCGTTGCACGTTTAGTGACCGCAGTAGGCGCAAGCGACGAAACTATAGTTCAGATAGCGTTCGGCTACGGACTTTTTACCGGAGCGCTCGGACTGCATTACGGTCTTGAAAAAATCGGAGCAGCAGTAGTTCCGACCTCCAGCGGAAATACCGAGAAGCAGATCATGCTGATGCAGGATTTCGGTACAAATACCCTTGTATCTACTCCGTCTTACGCACAGTACATAGGAGAAAAGGCAAGGGAAATGGGGGTTATTGACAATATACACCTTAAGCTGGGACTGTTCGGCTCGGAGGGCTGCACTCCTGAAATGAGAGAACAGATCGAAAAGACGCTTAATGTATTCGCTACCGACAACTACGGAATGAGCGAGCTTATGGGACCGGGAGTTTCCGGCGAATGTATAGAGCGTGACGGAATGCACATAAACGAGGATCACTTCTATACTGAAGTAATAAATCCTCAGACGGGGGAGGTCCTTCCCAGGGGCTCGGAGGGCGAGCTTGTTATTACAACTCTTACAAAAGAGGGTATACCAATGCTCCGCTACAGAACAAAGGACATTACCCAGATAAATTATGATACCTGCAAATGCGGCAGGACCTTTGCAAGAATGGCTAAGCCCAGAGGACGTTCGGACGATATGCTGAAGATAAGAGGAGTCAACGTATTCCCGTCCCAGATAGAAAGCGTGCTTATGGGCTTTGAGCAGATAGCTCCACACTATCAGCTGGTGCTTACAAGGGAAAACTGCGCCGACCATCTTGAAGTAAAGGTAGAGCTTTCGGACAAGTGCAGTCCTATCCTTGATAACTTCCCTCAGCTTGAACAGCTTCACAAGGATATACGCCACGGAATGAAAACCGTTTTGGGCATAGACACTAAGATCACTATTGTCGGACATAAAACCTTACAGAGATTTCAGGGCAAGGCTCAGCGCATTCTTGATCTGAGAAACAAATAATTCTTAATTGCAGGGGCGATAATATCCGCTCCTGCTGATTTATTGTCCGAGCTTATACTAAAAAATTATCTGATCATTTACTGCTGCTATAGGAGGAAATATGATTTTAGAAACAAGCCGACTTGCGCTTCGTGAAATGACCATGGACGATTACATCGAAATATCCGAGATCTTACAGGACAAAGAAACAATGTACGCCTACGAACACGCATTTTCGGACAGCGAAGTACACAGCTGGATAAACCGCCAGCTTGAACGCTATGAAAAATACGGCTTCGGGCTTTGGGCGGCGATACTGAAGGAAACGGGAAAGCTTATAGGTCAGTGCGGAATAACAATGCAGGACGCAGGCGGAAGAGAGGTTATGGAGATAGGCTATCTTTTCAACAGACGCTTCTGGCATAAAGGCTTCGCCTATGAATCGGCAAAAGCCTGCAAGGAATACGCCTTTCAAAAGCTTGACGCTCGGGAGGTATGTTCTATTATAAGAACCAACAATCTGCCCTCTCAGAGAGTTGCTATAAGAAACGGAATGCTTCCCCGAAGTATTTTTCTCAAGCATTATATGGAACTTGATATGCCTCACATCGTATTTTCCGTCAAAAACGGGAACGAAGCCTAAAACAAACAGCAGACAATAAAAAAGAGCGGATATGCTCCGCTCCGTAAGCTGCACTTTGCTCACATTAATTATTCGCCGCACAGCTCGTTTACTATTACAGAAGCCATAATAAGTCCGGCGCAGGAAGGGACAAAAGCCGTGCTTCCCGGGAGCAGCTTTTCACCCTCGCAATGCGGGGGTCTTTTTATTTCCTCACGGGAATAAACTACCTTAAGCTTCTTTACTCCCCGCTTTTTCAGCTCCCTGCGCATAACTCTGGCAAGAGGACAGACTGAGGTCTGATAAATATCCGCAACTTCAAGCATTTCAGGGTGGATCTTGTTGCCCGCTCCCATAGCGCTTATTATAGGAACTCCCAGCTGCTGACATCTTACCGCGAGGGAAATCTTTCCCGGCACAAAATCTATAGCGTCGGCAACGTAGTCGTAAACCGACAAATCGAACTCCTCCTCATTGTCAGGCGCATAAAACCTCGGTATCCCGATTACTCTGCAATCAGGATCAATTGACATTACACGCATTTTTGCAGCTTCGGTTTTCAACATTCCCACTGTATCCCTTACAGCTATAATCTGACGGTTGAGATTAGACAGCGCTACCGTATCGCTGTCGATAATATCTATCGCTCCTATACCGCTTCGGGCAAGCGCTTCGATTATATAACCGCCAACTCCGCCTGCTCCGAATACCGCCACTCTTTTGTCTGCAAGCGATGCTACCTTTTCGCTTCCGTATATAAGCTCAAGTCTTGAAAGCTGAGTTTCCATTATTCTTTCTCCCCGCAGTTTTCACTATGCTCCTTATTCAGGTCATAATCGTCATAAGTATCAAGGAAGTTATAACGCTTTCCCTTATATTCGTATTCTATTACCGTCCGAAGATTAACGTTGTAAACACTCTTAAATATATTGGTCTCAATAAACTCGTTGTCCTGCGCAAGTCTTGCGATAAGAGCCTTTATTTCCTGACGCTTTGAAAGCTCGCCCTTGTTTTCCAGCTTTGAATATTCCTCTGTAAAACGGCAGGCGCATTGTATAAACTCAAGGCCGTTGTACCTTGCCCAGTCCTTTATATGCTTTTCCCTGACCATATAAAGAGGGCGTATCAGCTCCATTCCTTTGAAATTTTTTGAATGAAGCTTAGGCATCATAGTCTGAACCTGTCCGCCGTAGATCATTCCCATAAGTATCGTTTCGATAACGTCATCAAAATGATGTCCCAAAGCGATCTTATTGCAGCCGAGATCCTGAGCGTTTTTATAGAGATGTCCTCTTCTCATTCTGGCGCAGAGATAGCAGGGATTGCTGTTTACTCCGGCTACTATATTAAATATACGGGTTTCAAACATATGTATAGGAATATTCATAAGCCTTGCGTTGTCGATTATCTTCTGTCTGTTGGCCTCGTTATAGCCGGGATTCATTACAAGAAACTCCAGCTCAAAATGAGTATCGGAATACTTCTGCAAATGCTGGAGGCACTTTGCCATAAGCATTGAATCCTTTCCGCCTGAAATACAGACGGCGATCCTGTCCCCCTCATTTATCATTTTATATTCCTTTATTCCCATTACAAACTTGTTCCATATATCCTTGCGGTATTTTTTTATAATACTTCTCTCTATAAGCTGATAAGGCTCAAGGGTCCTTGCCATTTTACGCACTCCTAAACAATAAACTTTCCTGATAATTATACTATGAAATAACGCTTACGTCAATGGCGCAGCAGCAAAATATATTTAGACGCCCCGGCTTGACCCGTACTAAATATATACAAGTCTTAAAGTATTGTTTATAAATTATTATATTCCTCGGTTGAAAAAGCAATAAAAGTATGATATAATATAATAAATTAAATGCCGTATGCTTTTATGCAAAGCGGCATTTTATATTGCATTTTATAATATTAACTGGAGGTTTTACTGTGCAGAAAAATAATTATGCCGCCGATGAAAGACTCGGTACTGACAGCATATGGCGGCTGATGTTTTCAATGGGAATACCTACTCTTGTCGCTCAGGTAATAAATCTTCTCTACAATATAGTAGACAGAATTTATATCGGACATATCAAAGAAGTCGGAGCGACCGCCCTTACCGGAGTAGGACTTGCAATGCCGATAATCATAATTATTTCCGCATTTTCTATGTTTATAGGCGGGGGAGGACCTCCGCTTGCGGCAATTTCTCTCGGAAAGGGAGATCGCGAAAAAGCTGAAAGAATACTTTCCAACGGTTTTACGGTCCTTATTATTCTCTCAGTAGTTCTTTCAATTCTGTTTATGCTGATAAAGCGCCCGTTTTTATATATGATAGGTGCAAGCGACTCTACATTTCCGTATGCCGATGATTATCTGTCGATATACCTGCTGGGAACTGTATTCGTTCAGATAACAGTCGGACTTAACACATTTATAACCGCTCAGGGACGTTCTAATATTGCAATGCTATCCGTGCTTATAGGAGCTGTTCTGAACATCGCTCTTGACCCTCTCTTTATTTTCGTTTTTGATATGGGAGTACGCGGAGCGGCGGCAGCAACTATAATCTCACAGGCATTCAGCGCAGTTTGGGTAATAAAATTCTTGACCTCAAAAAAAGCTTCACTGAAGATAAACAGGAAATTCCTGAAGCCCTGTGCAGCTATAGTAAAATCCGTGGCGGCTCTTGGAATATCACCGTTTGTAATGCAATCCACTGAAAGTCTTATATCTATAGTAATGAACAGCGGACTCAAAAGATACGGCGGAGACCTTTACGTTGGTTCGCTTACAATAATGCAGAGCGTTATGCAGATAATGACTATCCCTATAACCGGCTTTGCCCAGGGTGTTTGTCCTATAATAAGCTATAATTACGGAGCCGGAAAGACTGACAGGGTAAGGCTGACGTTCCGCAGACTGGCTGCGCTTATGTTCTGCTATTCCTCGCTTATGGCGCTTACAGCGATCCTGTTCCCACGGATATTTGCCGAGCTTTTTACGAACAGCACGGAGCTGATAGAGCTTACCGCAGGTATACTTCCGGTATTTGTTGCAGGAATGCTTATCTTCGGTCTTCAGCTCGCCTGCCAGAATACCTTTATGGCGCTGGGACAGGCAAAAATATCTCTCTTTATAGCTATGCTCAGAAAGGTCATACTGCTTATACCGCTGGCGGTTATCCTGCCGAAATTTTTCGGAGTAATGGGGGTTTACTATGCTGAACCGATCTCAGATATTGCAGCCGCTCTTACCTGCGGGGTCTTATTCGCTTTAAGCTTTAAAAAGATACTTGCCCGTGCCGAAACGGACAAATAATGTGAATACAAACAGCTAACGGGAAGTCCTGTATCTCAGGGCCTCCCGTTTTTTTAGTTATTTTACTGTCTTGCTCCGCTTGAATCGAAAGTATATTTCTTTCCGTCGATAGTCTTTTCTGTATCAGTATACGGCGTTCCGTCGTCACGGCAGTAATAATGCTGTGAATTCCACTTTATCCAGCCGCTTTTCAGATACCCGTTCTCGCCTATAACGTAATAAACACCGTCTATATAAACAGGACCTCTAAGCATTACACCGTTTTCAAGAAAGTATCTTTTTCCGCCAATATCTGTCCAGCCGCTCTGCAGCTTACCGTCGCCGCTGAAATAAAAATCTATATCGTCTATTGTAGTCCAGCCGGAAGCTGCCTTTCCGTCGCCGCCGAAATAATACGTTCCCTCTTCAGTATTTACCCACTTGTCCGTTACCATTCCGTTTTTGCTCATATAGTACACCGCTCCGTTCTCGGTAAAAATTCCGTTTTCAAGGCGGTATTCATCATTGAAATAATAACGCTTTCCTTCGATCTCATGCCAGCCTTTTACCGCATAGCCTTCATGGTCAAAATAATAAACGTATCCTCCGGAGGACTTGAAATCTTCCTTTACCCAAAGCTCGTCTTCTTCATCTGTTTTCTTCTTGGCAAAACGCAGACCGTCCTCTGTTTCGACCAGTCCGTCGGCAAGCGCTCCGTCTTCTGAGAACGTGTATTCCTCTCCGTCGATAGTTACTGTACCTGTAGCCGCTGCACCGCAAAGTCCAAAATAATAACGCTTTTTATCAATAGTTTTCCAGCCCGTGGCTTTAATTCCCGTTTCCATATCGAAATAAAACTTATAACCTTTTATCTCATGCCAGCCTGTAACCATATGATTATACTCATCGAAATAAAGCTGATAGAAAAGCTCCTTTCCTATCTTTTTATATGCTTCGAGCATAAAGGCGTCATAAGTATCCTCGCCGTACTGCTCCTTTATTTCTTCAAGCCGCTTTGTTTCCTTCTCGGAAAGCTTGGCTTTTTTATCCGTCTGAGCTTTTAGCTCCTTGTCAAAAAGCTTCGAGTCGTTCTTAAACTGAATTATTTTCTTCTTTTCCTCAGCGCCGTATTTATATATTTTTATCCAGCCCTCGGACGCATTATGCCCGATCGGATCAAAGTAATAGGTTTCGCCGTCCCATTCCATAAAGCCGGATTCGACTACTCCGTCCTGACCGAAATAATAGGTCTTTTTATTTATCTCCTGCCAGCCTGATAGCAGTTTGCCCTTTTTATCAAAATAGTAATAATGATCCTTTATTTTTACAAAGCCTGTATCAGCCGCCCCGTTCTTGCCGAAATGATACTTGCTGCCGTTATCCTTGAACCAGCCTGTATCCATTACTCCGTCATCAGAAAAATGATACCGCTTCTTTCCTATAGTCTGCCATTTTTTTACCATTTTTAATTCGCTGTCAAAGTAATAGGTCTTATCACCTATCTGAGTAAATCCTACGCTGAAAGCGCCGGTGTCCTCGTCGGCATGCATATAGTCGCTTCCGTCTTTTTTCCACCCCTTGAACATTACGCCGTTATCTCCGAAGTAATATCGCTTTCCGCTTATATCCTGCCAGCCGGTTACCATATGACCGTCGGGAGCAAAATAATAAGCCGCTCCGTTTATTTCAAGAAAACCGATCGCCATTTCTCCAGAATTTTTAAAATAATACTGAATTCCGCTTATCTCCGCCCAGCCTGTTATCTTCTTTCCTTCGGCGTCGTAATAATAATCTCCGCCGTTTATCTTATTGAAACCAGAATCAGGAAAGCCGTGATCGTTGAAATAATATTCAATACCGTTAAGATTACATAATCCTGTTCTAAATATTCCCGATTCATCGGCAAAGTAATATTCCTCTCCGTCTATAGTAACGCGTCCTTTTACCATAACTCCCGACTTGTCAAAATAATATCTTTCACCCTCAAACTCCTGCCAGCCGGTAAGCATATAGCCGTTTTCGTCGAATAGATATGTAGAATTGCTTATAAGCTGCATTCCGGTTGCCCGGCCTTCCTCGCCGCTGATTATATAATATGTACCCTTATCGGCGGTATGCCAGCCGGGGGCATAATTTGCGCCGTAATAAAGATACCCGCCGAATGCCGCACCCATTACTATAGTACAGGCCGCAGCAGCCGCTATTATCTGTTTCCTGCTTTTATCCGAAATTTTTTCACCGCTGTAAAGCTTTCCGCCGGTTACGGTACTCATATATCAAATGCCCGCGCCGTAAAGATCCGGAGCGACCGCTCCGCAGCGCAGACCTGCACCTGCCTTCCGTAATTAAAATATCCTAAAGCACATCTGTATTCATATTAAATTATACCATAGTACATCTCGTCTGTCAAACGAAAACAATGTGAAAACGCTGTGATAAAAATAATATGGCGATTGACATTCACAGATACAGACGTCTGAGCAGTTAAAAATATCTTGTGCATACTGACAGTCCGGGAGATGTATAGCAGATAAATATAGCAGCATACGGTTCAGATGCGGTAAACAAGAAATTATAGTCGTGCGAAAAACGTATATGAAAAAACAAAACCACGCATTAAGCGCGGTGAGATAAGAAAACAAGCAAAAACCCTTATATCATCGCGTTTTAAGGACAGCGGGCAAACAGGTTACAAGCGAATAACCAAGCAAAAGGGACGTTATCGAAAGATAGCGTCCCTTTCTGCATACTACGCCGCAGCTTCAAAGAAGTTGTGGCGTTTTTTTATGCCCGCAGGAAAGGAGGCGCAGCCGGAATGTATTTCACAAAAGGCAAGCAGCGGGCGTTTGAACTGCTCATGCAGCAGAAGCCGGGATTTGACCGCTATCAATCCGGTTGTGCCGGAGATGATGAAGATTGCGGCACTTGCCGCTTCTACCGCCCACAATGGAAATATGAGTTTTGCGTTTTCAAAGAGTGTCCCTATTGCCCCGGCAAAAGGACGCGGAAAACGCCCGCCAGCATGGACAAATAGACGGGCAAAAGCCCTTGTGCCATGCGGCTTTGCAGACGCGAAAACGGCAAAGGGCATATTGCAATACCAAAACAGCCGAAAACGGCTTTCTAATTGTCCACGCATACCAAGAGAGGAAGTGAGGAAATATGGCAGTTTTCAGAGTGGAGCGAAATACGGGATATACCGTTATGAGCAACCACCACTTGCGAAACAAGGAATTGACCTTAAAGGCAAAGGGTTTGTTGTCGCAAATGCTTTCGCTGCCCGAAGATTGGGATTATACCCTTGCGGGCTTATCCCACATCAACCGGGAGAAGATCGACGCAATCCGCGAAGCGGTAAAGGAACTCGAAAAAGCCGGATATATCGTGCGCAGCCGGGAGCGCGACGAAAAGGGACGCTTGCGGGGCGCAGATTACGTCATATACGAGCAGCCGCAGCCGCGAGAGCCGGAAGCAGCTACCAGCAGCGAACAGCCGCCTATATTGGATTTACCTACGTTGGAAAATCCAACGTTGGAAAAACCTACGCAGGAAAAACCTACGTTGGAAAATCCAACACAATTAAATAAAGATATATTAAGTAAAGAACAATCAATTACTGATTTATCAAGTACCCATTCCTTTCCATTCCATTCCCCAAACCCCTTGCCCTTTGCGCAAGGCAAAGCGGCTACGCCGCCGGAAAGGAAAAGAACGGAAGCGAAAAGCAATAGCGCAGTAGAGATTTACAGGGAGATTATCAAGGACAATATCGAATACGACCATCTCATTCAAAACTGCAAAATTGACAAAGACCGTTTGGACGAGATTGTTGACCTTATGCTGGAAACCGTCTGCACAGCGCGAAAGACAATCCGTATTGCCGGGGACGACTACCCCGCCGAATTAGTGAAATCAAAGTTTTTGAAGCTGAACAGCAGCCATATTGAGTTTGTTTTGGACTGCATGAGGGAGAACACAACCAAAGTGCGCAACATCAAGCAGTATTTGAAAGCGGTGCTTTTCAATGCGCCGAGTACCATTGACAGCTACTATACCGCCCTTGTCAATCACGATTTATACGGCGGCGAATGAGCATAGCCGCACTTTACCGGGAAAGGAGTTGATACCTTGCAGGAGGAAGTAACCCAAAAAACGATTGCCCTATCCGTCAACGTGGGAAAAGGCGCGGCAAGGCTTACCGAACAGGCGTTGCAGAAAGCAATCAAGAAGTTTTTGGAGCAGCGCAAAAGCCATACCCCGCATGGGAAACAGACCATGCGGCAGCTTATGAAGCAAAATGTGGGTGTTTCCAACATCGAGATCACCGACAGCAATATCAAAGCCTTTGAGAGTACCGCGAAGAAGTACAACATAGATTTTTCGTTGAAAAAGGTTAAGGGCGAGCAGACCCGTTACCTTGTGTTTTTCAAAGGCAGGGACGCGGACGTTATGACCGCAGCGTTTCAAGAGTTTTCCGCAAAGAAGCTGAACAGGGATAAAAAGCCCTCTATCCGCAAAGCCCTTGCCGCAGCAAAGGACAAGGCGAAGCAGCTTAACGCCGCCCGCGACAAGGTAAAGAAGATAGACAGGGGGCGCGAGATATGAAGCAGATGAACTACAAAAAGCTGATAATCCCGAATATCCCGTATGTGTTCTTTGTCTATCTCTTTGATAAAGTCGGACAGGCGGCGCGGCTTGCCCCCGGCGCGGATATTTCCGAAAAGATACTCAATATCACACAGGGGTTTTCCGAAGCGTTTTCAAATGCCTTGCCGAGCGTTCACCCGCTGGATTTGCTTATCGGCATTGTCGGCGCGGTGGTTATCCGTCTGATTGTCTATGTCAAAGGGAAAAACGCGAAGAAATACCGCAAGGGCGCAGAATACGGCAGCGCACGTTGGGGCAACGCCGAAGATATAAAGCCCTACATCGACCCGGATTTTCAGAACAACATCATTTTGACGCAGACCGAACGCCTTACCATGAACAGCCGCCCGAAGCAGCCGAAATACGCGAGAAATAAAAACGTCGTGGTGATCGGCGGCAGCGGCAGCGGCAAGACAAGGTTTTTCGTAAAGCCTAATTTAATGCAGCTTCATTCTTCCTACGTCTTGACAGACCCGAAAGGCACCGTCCTAATCGAGTGCGGAAAGCTGCTGCAACGGGCAGGCTACCGCATTAAGGTACTGAATACGATAAACTTTCGGAAAAGTATGCACTATAACCCCTTTGTCTATATCCGCAGCGAAAAGGACGTGTTAAAGGTTGTCAATACCCTTATCGTCAATACCAAAGGCGAGGGAGAAAAAAGCGCGGAAGATTTTTGGGTGAAAGCCGAGAGGTTATTATATTGCGCGTTGATCGGCTACATTTGGTATGAAGCCCCCGCCGAGGAAATGAACTTTACAACGCTGCTTGAACTTATCAATGCCAGCGAAGCACGCGAGGACGACGAGGAATACCAAAGCCCCGTTGATCTACTCTTTGCCGATTTGGAAGAACGCAGCCCCGACCATTTCGCGGTGAAGCAATATAAAAAATATAAATTGGCGGCGGGCAAAACGGCAAAGTCAATCCTTATTTCTTGTGGGGCGAGGCTCGCTCCTTTCGATATTGAAGAACTCCGGGAACTCATGTCCTATGATGAATTGGAACTTGATACATTGGGAGACCGGAAAACCGCGCTTTTCCTCATAATGAGCGATACCGACGACACCTTTAATTTTGTTATCGCTATTTTGCAATCGCAGCTTTTCAACTTGCTTTGTGATAAAGCAGACGACGAATATAACGGCAAATTGCCTGTTCACGTCCGCTTTTTGCTTGACGAGTTTGCCAACATCGGACAGATACCCCGCTTTGATAAGCTGATTGCCACAATCCGCAGCCGGGAAATGTCCGCTTCTATCATTCTGCAATCGCAGAGCCAGCTAAAAGCCATTTACAAGGACGCGG